>BNJS01003829.1_pt1:0-202500 | contig 439989 bp, 569 predicted proteins | sample 8540461 | NCBI WGS metagenome assembly BNJS01 (sample SAMD00202454, study PRJDB9452) | human saliva metagenome | isolation source: human saliva | place: Japan
AAGCACTTCATAGACCCGCCTCCTTATTCATCTGCTGAATTTCCTTAATTGCCTTCTTGATTGAAGCATTTAACCCATCATGGAAAAAAAGCAAATCTCCTGTCGGTCTATCCATGCTTCGTCCAACTCGTCCACCAATCTGAATCAAACTAGACTTGGTAAACAGACGATGATTGGCCTCTACTACGAAAACATCCACACAAGGGAAGGTAACTCCACGCTCCAAGATTGTCGTACTGATAAGTATTGTCAGTTCTCCATCTCGAAAAGCTTGTACCTGCTCTAATCTATCTTCTGTGACAGAAGATACAAAGCCAATTTTTCTCATTTGGAAATTGCTCCTGTAAGATTTCTTTTAACTGCTCCCCTTTCTTAATTTCTGAAGCAAAAATGAGTAACGGATAAGCTGTCTTTCTCTGCTTCTCAATATAGGACTTTAACTTTGGTGACAAACGATTCTTATCTAAATAGCGATTAAAATCCGATAACCAGACAGGTTTAGGAATAATCAACGGATTTCCATGAAATCGTCTTGGCAAACTCAATCGTTTTAATTCTCCTATGCGAACCTTCCTATCTAACTCATCAGTCGAAGTCGCTGTTAAAAAGATTCTCAATCCATTCTCCTTTACACTATTCTTGACAGCATGGTAAAGCGTGGGATTGTCAACATAAGGAAAAGCATCTACTTCATCCACTATCAGCAAATCAAAAGCTTGATAAAACTTCAATAACTGATGGGTCGTCGCAACAACTAATGGTGTTCGAAAATACGGATCTGATTCTCCGTGTAGAAGAGCTATCTCGCAAGCAAAATCATCTTGCAGGCGCTTGTATAGCTCCAAACAAACATCTATGCGAGGACTGGCCAAACATACTGCACCACCCGCATTGATCACTTTAGCCACTACTTGATAAATCATTTCTGTCTTTCCAGCTCCTGTCACCGCATGAACCAAGGTTGGCTCTTGCTTGTCTACTGCTTGAATCAGTCCCTCTGATACCTTCTCTTGAAAAGGAGTTAATTGACCACGCCATTTAAGAACATCTTGCTTCGGAAAATCCTCCTGTGGGAAAAATAGTATAAAGCTTGATCACTCCTGACTCGCTTCATAGTAAAGCACTCCCGACAATAGTAAGCACCGATGGGCAAATACCATTCTTCTAGAATAGTACTATCACAACGTTGACAGAAAAATTTCCCCTTCTCCTTTCTCATTGCTGGAAGTTTCTCCGCCAACTGACGTTCCTCTTCAGTTAATTCATTCTCCGTAAACAAACCGACCGAGATAATTTGGATTTACTTTCATACTTCTTTATTCGTAAAAACCTAGCACTTTTAGATGATTTTTTTAGTACAATTAAATCATGGAATTTAGAACAATTAAAGAGGACGGTCAAGTCCAAGAAGAAATCAAAAAATCCCGCTTTATCTGTCATGCCAAGCGTGTTTATAGCGAAGAAGAGGCTCGTGACTTCATTACTGCCATCAAAAAAGAACACTACAAAGCTACGCATAACTGCTCTGCCTTCATTATTGGGGAACGTAGTGAAATCAAACGTACAAGTGATGATGGTGAACCTAGTGGTACTGCTGGCATTCCCATGCTTGGGGTGCTAGAAAATCACAATCTTACCAATGTCTGTGTGGTAGTGACACGCTACTTTGGTGGTATTAAACTAGGCGCTGGAGGATTGATTCGTGCTTACGCAGGCAGTGTTGCCTTAGCTGTCAAAGAAATTGGCATCATTGAAATAAAGGAACAAGCTGGCATTGCTATTCAAATGTCTTACACTCAGTACCAAGAGTACAGTAACTTCCTTAAAGAACATAACCTCATTGAGCTAAATACAAATTTTACAGATCAAGTCGATACGATGATTTATGTTGATAAAGAAGACAAAGAAAATATTAAAGCTGCACTGGTAGAGTTTTTTCATGGAAAAGTTACCTTAACTGATCAAGGTTTACGAGAAGTTGAAGTTCCTGTAAACTTAGTGTAAATAAAGGAGAAAAATATGGCATTTGGAAAAATTCATTCACGGGACTCGCTGGTAACTTTAGCGAGCAAAACAAAGAAAACTCTTATCAAAGAATATGGACAATATCTACTAGAAAATGAAGAAATTCAAAGTGGATATAAACTGATTCGTGACTCGATTATATTTACAAATATCCGTATTATCTTTACAGATAAACAAGGCGCTACTGGTCGTAAGATGTCCATTAAATCAATCTTTTTTAATGAACATTATTAACGTTGAAATGGAAACTGCAGGAGCAGGTATAGATGATAGTGAAATTACTATTACTTATTTAGAAAAATGTCTTTCTAAAAAGCACATAATGAACATTTTAGTTCTCATAAATTTGAATTTCCTAAGAAAACCGATATCGTTCCACTTTATACATATTTACTAGAATTAGCCTACCACAATCGCTTAAAAATTAATGGCTTAGACCTATGATATAAAAAAATCCTATCGCTTCGATAGGATTTCTATATTTTACAAATGGTATAGATAGCGTTATACTAGAAATATCTTATACAAAGAGGTATTCATATGTCTATTTATAACAACATTACTGAATTAATCGGTCAAACTCCGATCGTTAAACTCAACAACATTGTGCCAGAAGGTGCTGCGGACGTCTATGTAAAAGCTTGAAGCATTTAACCCTGGTTCTTCTGTAAAAAGACCGTATTGCTCTTAGCATGATTGAAAAAAAGCTGAACAAGACGGTATTCTGAAAACCAGGTTCTACTATTGTTGAAGCAACAAGTGGAAACACTGGTATTGGACTTTCATGGGTAGGTGCTGCTAAAAGGGTATAAAGTCGTCATCGTTATGCCTGAAACTATGAGTGTAGAACGACGTAAGATTATCCAAGCTTATGGTGCTGAACTCGTCCTAACTCCTGGTAGTGAGGGAATGAAAGGCGCTATTGCTAAGGCTCAAGAAATCGCTGCTGAACGTGATGGTTTCCTTCCTCTTCAATTTGACAATCCAGCTAATCCAGAAGTACACGAAAGAACAACAGGAGCTGAAATACTAGCTGCTTTCGGTAAAGATGGACTAGATGCCTTTGTTGCTGGAGTCGGTACTGGTGGAACAATTTCTGGTGTTTCTCATGCACTCAAAACAGCAAATTCAAGCATTCAAGTTTTTGCAGTAGAGGCAGACGAATCTGCTATTCTATCTGGTGAAAAACCTGGCCCTCACAAAATTCAAGGTATCTCAGCTGGATTTATTCCTGATACACTGGATACAAACGCCTATGATGGTATCGTTCGTGTAACATCAGACGATGCTCTCGCACTTGGCCGTGAGATTGGTGGAAAAGAAGGATTCCTTGTAGGGATTTCTTCAGCTGCAGCTATCTACGGAGCAATTGAAGTTGCTAAGAAATTAGGTACAGGTAAGAAAGTCCTTGCTCTAGCACCAGATAACGGTGAACGTTATCTGTCTACAGCACTCTATGAATTTGAAGTGTAGTCTCCTAAATACACTTAGCCCTTATTATAGGGCTTTTTATTTATACCTTAAAAATAGGAACATCTCCCTATAAAGATCGACTGCATAGAAAAAGGAAGCAATTTAGCTTCCTTTTTATTATTAGTTATTCAAGGCTGCTGCCATTGTAGCTGCAACTTCAGCTTCAAAGTCGTTTGCAGCTTTCTCGATACCTTCACCAACTTCAAAGCGAGCGAACTCAACTACTGAAGCGTTAACTGATTCAAGGTATGCTTCAACTGTCTTGCTGTCATCCATGATGTATACTTGTGCAAGAAGTGTATAAGCTTGGTCAACTTTAGTGTTGTCAAGCATGAAGCGATCCATTTTACCTGGGATGATTTTTGTCCCAGATTTTTTTCTGGTTTTACCTTCTGCAGCCAATTCAGCTTTTGATATCAGCTTCAGCTTGAGCGATCACTTCATCAGTCAATTGAGCTTTTTGATCCATACTTCAAGTGTGGAAGAGCTGGTTTGTTAACCATTGCACGGCTTTCGTTGTCTTGGTCGATAACGTGGTTCAATTGTGCCAACTCATCTTTAACGAATTGCTCATCCAATTCTTTTGTAAGAAAAGAACTGTTGGTTTCATCGCTGCGATGTGCATTGACAATTGTTTAGCAAGTGCTTCGTCTCCACCTTCAACAACTGAAATAACACCGATACGTCCACCGTTATGTTGGTATGCTCCAAAGTGTTGTGCATCTGTTTTTTTCAATCAATGCAAAGCGACGGAATGAGATTTTTTTCTCCGATAGTTGCTGTTGCAGATACGTATGCAGCTTCAAGAGTTTCACCTGAAGGCATTGTCAAAGCAAGTGCTTCTTCATTGTTAGCAGGTTTTCCTTCAGCAATAACTTTAGCTGTAGTATTTACCAATTCAACGAATTGAGCGTTTTTCGCAACGAAGTCAGTTTCAGCGTTTACTTCAATAACTGCTGCAACATTACCGTTAACATAAACACCAGTCAAACCTTCTGCAGCAACACGGTCAGCTTTCTTAGCTGCCTTAGCCATACCTTTTTTTCACGAAGCAATTCAATCGCTTTTTTTCGATGTCACCGTCTGTTTCTACAAGCGCTTTTTTTAGCGTCCATAACACCAGCACCAGATTTTTCACGCAACTCTTTTACAAGTTTAGCTGTAATTTCTGCCATTTTGATTCTCCTATATTTTTTAAAAATAGGAGAGCCGGGCTAAGCCCCGCCCTCCTAGGTAATTACTATTTATATAAATTAAGCGTTGTCGCCTTCTACAACTTCAACGATTTCTTCAATTGAATCTGCTTGAGCTTTCTGAAGCTGCAAATTCTGCTTCAACTGCTACTGCATCTTCACCTTGACGTCCTTCGATGATAGCGTCAGCCAATTTAGCTGTAATCAATTTAACAGCGCGGATAGCGTCATCGTTAGCTGGGATGATTACATCGATATCATCTGGATCAGTGTTTGTGTCAACCATCGCTACAACTGGGATTCCCAATTTTCTTTAGCTTCTTTAACAGCGATTTGCTCTTTATGTGGGTCAACTACGTACATAACATCTGGGATACGAGGCATATCTTCGATACCACCCAAGAATTTTTCAAGACGTGCACGTTGTTTGTTAAGAAGTGCAACTTCTTTCTTAGGAAGAACTTCGAAAGTTCCATCTTCTTCCATACGTTTGATTTCTTTCAAACGAGCGATACGTTTTTGGATTGTTCCCCAGTTTGTAAGAGTTCCACCCAACCAACGGTGGTTGATGAAAGTATTGACCTGAACGTACTGCTTCTTCAGCAACTGCATCAGCTGCTTGTTTCTTAGTACCAACAAACAATACAACTGCATCGTTAGCTGCTGCATCACGCATGAAGTCGTATGCTTGGTCAGCGTATTTTACAGTTTGTTGCAAGTCGATAACGTGGATTCCGTTACGCTCAGTGAAGATGTACTTAGCCATCTTAGGGTTCCAGCGACGAGTTTGGTGACCAAAGTGTACACCAGCCTCAAGAAGTTGTTTCATTGAAATTACTGCCATGAGTATTTCTCCTTTTTGTTTTTTTCCTCTTCTTGACTTCAACTCGCAAAACGACCCAAAGGCAACTGTTTCACAATTCATCAAGAATGAGTATTATCGTTCACACGACAAGTTTCATTTCTACCATACTTTTTCAATATTTTTCAAGCTATTTTTAGTAGATTTTTTTAAAGTAAGTTAACTATATAAATCATCATAAAAGAGACTCGAATAGAGCCTCTTCATTTCATTCATTAGTTTGGATAGATATATGTTACAAAACCTTCTGAAGTTGTAGTAGGATTGAACCATCCACGTTTATTTCCGATTGTACGGTTTCCACCATAGTTTGATTCAGATACTTGGATACTTGTTGATGATGAAACAGCTGTAACTACTGCTACGTGTCCATATCCACCATCATTCCAACATGCAATCGCACCAACTTGAGGTGTAGATCCTGTACGGAATCCTGCTGCAGCTGCACTTGTAGCCCACTGTGCTCCATTACCCCAGTAGTCTCCAGCCCAAGGTGCCAATGTTTTAGCTCCCCATGTACACTCACCAGTTGGATAACTTGAAGCATTTGTACTGTATGTTGGACGATGTTTTACTGATGCAGGTGCGTAACTTGAAGATGATTCAGATGAGCTAGATACTGCTTGAACTTCTGCTGTAAAAGTTGTATTTCCAGAAGCAACGACTGTTTGTTGTTGACTTGCTTGTTTAGCTTTATAAGCAGCTTCTGCTTCTGCAGCTGCTTTAGCTTCTGCTTCCGCTGCAGCTTTTTTCTCAAGTAAACTTGCTTTTTCATCCTCTGCTGTTGCCTTTTCAGCAGCAAGATTCAATTCTGCAGCTTTCAATTCTGCTTGTTTTGTAGTTAATGTTTGAGCATCATCGGCTAATTTTTGTTGATTTGCAATAACTGTATTAATTGCATCATTATTTGCTACTTGTTTTTCAGAAATAGCTTTTTTATCTGCTTTTTGTTGTTCCAACATTTTGTTGTTTGCAGATACGATTTCACTCATTGCAGCAACACGTGAAATAGCTTCTGTAATTGATTTTGAGTTTACAATCGTATTGATGTAGCTAGTTGCAGCTCCATTTGTTTGAGCACTACGAGCTTGTTTTTCCAAAGAATCATTGCGAGATACAATGTTTTTAGAAAGTTCTGTAATCTCACTCTCAAGTTTTTTGGATTCTGCTTGTAATCTATCATTTTCAGCTTGCAAGTTAGATTGCTCAGCTTGAATAGCGGATACTTGCTCCTGAATTTGGTCAACTTGTTTTTGGGCTTCTTGTTGTTGTGCTGTTAAGTTACTAATTTTATTATCTTGAGCAGCAATTTTGTCATCAGTAGTTTCTGCATGCGCAGTTGTTAAAACAGCTACTTGAGAAACCATTACTGTACTTAGTAAAAGTGACGCTAAGATTTTTTTCTTCATATTACGTAGATACTCCTTCTATTTAAGACAATACTAGTATACCAAAAAGACATAATAAATATTACGCCTTTATTACATTTGTATTTCTTTCTCATAGATAATATTTTTTTCAAAAAAATAAACTGAAAAATACTCATCCATACAAAGATTTCAAAAATCATTGATGGTACTAAACTATAGACTATAAACAAAGACATACTATCCACAGTTAAACCTACCACTAATGCAAGTATATAAGCTCCCATCTCAAATAGAAAAGTCATGACAATAATTGCCAACATTCTCGTCCAACGATTCAATAAAATAACACTATTAAATTTATGGAGAAATACCCCCAACAAGACGAACAACAGAGTCGCAATCCCTATCAAGTGGAAAAAGTAAATGTCATAAACCAAAACCCACTACAAAACAATAGGCTAAATAGAGATACTCTGATACTTCAATCGTCTCAAATAAGAGAAACAAAAAAATAGAAAATGACTAGCTAACTGTACATGGGGAAAAAAATGAGCCCAGAAGCTGGCTAATATGGGCATCAATTAGAACAAAGAAAGGAAGCAATAAAAACACTCCAACCCGCTTCAACTGTCTCATTATGAATTCCCCACTAATTCTATCACACTCACATTATGAGTATCTGCACTCAATTTAACAGTTACTTCTCGTGTCAAATAGTCCGTACTATGCGTTGTGGCAACCACTTCACCAACAGGAATATCAGCAACATTAAAGTTTCCTAATCCACCCAGTTGTCACCTTATCGCCTGCACTAATATCGCTATTACTATTTAATTGACTAATTTTAAGAACTTCATTTTTCCTTGTCATAGCCAACAATAATCCCATAAATTGTAGTAGAACCATGTTGAATTTTTAACAGAAATCTTATCAGCATTTTTCCGTATTTGTCAGAAGGTTGACCATAGTAGAGTTCTCCTCTACTTTTGAAACACTCCCAATCAAACCACCATTTGCAATAGCTAACATGTTCTCAGAAGCCCCTTTTGATTTGCCCTGCATCTAGGGTCAATTCCTGCTTTCCAAGATACTGGAGAACGCATAATAACATCTGCTGCTAAAAGTCTTTGTAGCTTGCAACTTTGGACTTCATATCAAGCAATTGGCGCAGTTGTTCATTTTCCGTCTTTAAACTTTCCGCCTCATTTGATTTAACTTCTAATTGGTAAATCTGTTTCTTCAAACTTTCATTTTCATTATATGTTCGTGTCAAATGAGCCAAATCTGATTTGACAGAATCAAACCACTGAAAAGGGGTTTTTACAACTCTATCAACCAATGAGATTCCATCTCCTAATTTTGTCACAATTGTACTTGAATAAGTCGTCGCTAAGAGAGCTGACACAAGCAGAACAGTGACAAAAAAACAATAATGACATATTTTTGATTTTTTTAAAACGGTTCATATCCCTACCTTTATATCAAAAACTGTTACAGTAATTTTTTATCAATTCCTGAAAGCTACTAAGATTTTAAGAAAAATAAGCAACAACCAAGTACGAGAACAACAAGAATAGTCAGCGTATCCTTTCGAGTCCATTTCAGTTGTCGGTATTGACTTCTGCCTTTTTCCACCCTGATAACCACGCGCTTCCATAGCGATAGCCAAGGAATCTGCACGTTTTAAACTTGTCGCAAAAAGAGGAATCAAAATAGGGAATCATCGCCTTTCACCTTTTTGAACAATGCTTCCTTCACCAAAAATCCACTCCACGCGCTTTCTGTGCATTCATAATCCGCGTCGTATCATCCATTAATGTCGGAACAAAACGCAAACTCATAGATAGCATTAAGCCAATTTCATGAACTGGAACTTTCACACGCTTTAAAGGTGCTAATAAAGCTTCGACAGCTGATGCCAAACTTAAGGGCATGGTCGTTAAGGTTAACAAAGTTGAAAGAAAATAATTAATACAAAGCGACAAAAAATAATTCCAGCTTGTTGCAAAGCATAATCCGTGATTCTCACAAACGAAAACTCAAATAAAACATTCCCATTAGAAATGAAAAACAGTTGAAAAATAGTTGTGAAGGCAATCAAGAAAAACATAGATTTCAAGCCCTGAATAAAGAATGAAAGAGATACTCCTGACAAGGCAATAAATATCCCTGTCGCTATAAAAAGAATTAGATTCGTCAAGGGATTATTAGCCCAAAAAACGATTAAAATCAGTAGCATCATAGCCAGTAATTTGCTACGTGGATCCAACCGGTGAACAATCGAATCCCCTGGGATATAACGCCCCAAAATCATACTATCCATTTAGCGACTCCTTGAACTCCTCTATCTTAATCGGTAATCGTTTAAATGACACGCCTCTATCAGCCAATCGTTTACAAAAGGCCGTAATTTTAGGTACTCCCAACTGCACTTCTTCCATAAAGACAACATCTTGAAAGACATCACTTGGTTTACCCCCCTTAACTAAACGTCCCTTTTCCATCACATAAACTTGATTTGCATATTCAGCAACGTCATCCATCAAATGCGTTACCAAGATAATGGTCATCCCTGACTGGTGGAGTTTTTTGAACAAATTCATCAGCTCTTTTCTTCCCAGGGGATCTAGGCCTGCTGTGGGCTCATCTAAGACTAATATGGCTGGTTCCATGGCAAGTATGCCTGCAATGGCAACACGTCTCATTTGTCCACCTGATAGCTCAAACGGGCTACGATTAAAAAGTGATTCATCAATTCCAACCAGAGCCAGTTTCTCACGCGCAATCTGCTCCGCATCTTCTTCAGAAACTCCAAAATTTTGCGGTCCAAAAGCAACGTCTTTCAAAACCGTTTCTTCAAAAATCTGATTTTCAGCAAACTGAAATACCAAGCCAACCTGTTTTCTAATTTGACGAATATCTTTATTTTTAGAAGTCGAGGTGATTAAGGTATCAAAAACTCGCACACTCCCTTGACTTGGCACCAATAAACCATTTAATAGTTGTAAAATAGTTGATTTACCACTACCTGTATGCCCAATTAAAGCCGTATAAGAACCATCTTCAATCGTCAAAGAAACATCCGACAAAGCTGTTGAAGCTAAGGGAGTCCCTTCTTGATACGTAAAACTCACATTTTCTAGAGCAATTCCCATAATTTATCCTCTAGTTCACTTTCTGTCAAATAATTTTCAGGTAAATCATAGCCATTCTGGCTCAAAGAATGTTTTAATTGATTGGCAAAAGGATCGTCTAATCCAATTTGATCTAAATCATTTCGAGAGAAAAGTTCTCTTGGACTACTAGTTGATTCAATTTCCCCTTTTTTCATGACCAATACACGATCACTCATGGCAACTTCTTCCAAATCATGTGTAATGGAAATGACCGTCATATCATAGTCTTTTTCGAATTTCCTTTTTACTGTCTCAATCAGTTCTCTACGCCCCTCAGGATCCAACATACTCGTTGCCTCATCTAGGATTAAAATAGCTGGTCTTAGGGCTACAACACCTGCAATAGCCACACGTTGCTTTTGGCCACCTGATAGACGCGCTGGCTCTCTCTTTTTAAAGTCCAACATGCCAACCAAATCCAGAGCTTCTTCCACTCTCTTTTTCATTTCTTGACGAGAAAGTCCCTGATTTTCCAAACCAAAGGCAACATCATCTTCAACAGTCGCTCCAACAAATTGATTGTCTGGATTTTGAAAAACCATACCGATTTGACGACGTATATTCCAAACATTTTCCTCAGTCAAACCGTTGACCCATCAATTACAATCTCTCCAGATTCTGCTTCCAGTAAGCCATCAATTAATCGAACCGTCGTTGATTTACCACTACCATTATGCCCTACAATCGAAAGCCATTCTCCACGTTTCACGTGAAACGTAATATCCTTCACATCATAGTATTCCTGACTTTCCTTATAACGAAAAGAAAGATTTTTTACATCAATTATTGATTTCATTTCGAACCAAATGTCCCTTTAAATACATAGGCACTACCCTTGAAATAATCATAGCCAGAGTAGATAGTGAAAAACAAGGCTACATAAAGTAGAACTTGACCAAGCAAAGTCCAATGTAATAGCAAGAAAATAATCGCAAACATCTGGCTGAAAGTTTTAATTTTTCCAGGCATTGCTGCTGCTAAAACCGTTCCACCAGTTTCAACCAATAAAAGCCTTAAACCTGTCACAGCCAACTCACGACAGATAATCACTGCAACAATCCAAGCTGGAGCCATACCTAACTCAATCAGCATAATAAAAGCCGACATAACTAGTAGCTTATCCGCCATAGGATCTGCAAATTTACCAAAATTACTGACCACATTCCATTTACGAGCTAAATATCCATCTAAATAGTCTGTAATACTGGCAATAGCAAAGATAATAGCTGCTACTATATGACTCTCTATCGAATTTCCTATCGTTAAAATAAAGATAAAAATAGGTATAAAGAGAATTCGACCTATTGTTAAGAGATTTGGAATTTGTTCTTTTTTCATTCGTTTTTCCTTAATTTTTAGTAAAGGTTACAGTGATTTGTCCAGTCTGAGCTGTTAATTTCGATAAATCAACAGTCTGATTATCTACTGTTAAGGCAACACCTTTGACAACACCTAAAGTAATGGTCACAGGATTTTTTGTTGAAACTGTTGTTTCCGCACTTTTATTATCCGGTGATAAGGTCACACCACCCTCAAGCTCACTTTCTGAAACACTAACCCAACTTCTAGCATCTGAGACTGATAATTGCAATTTTGCAGTTTCCTTACTTGTTTTATAAGCAACTTCTACTCGATTTCCTTCACCTGATACACTTATAGCTGGTTCAATATTCGAAGAGCTACTTGATGAACTACTACTTGAAGATGGAGTTACAGAACTAGTCGAGCTTGTTGCTTGGACTACACTATAACTAGACGCAGATGAACGCTCCGGTTGAGTCTGGAGATAATTCCAAACATAATAAGTCACAAAAATGACAATCGATAGTGCAAAGAGTATAAAATAAAATAAAGGTAAAAATGATGTCTTATTTTTCTTACTGGAACGTCTCCTGCCTGTCAACTCGTCTTCATCAACATCTACTTCCTCATAAGTAATCATGCTCCCAGAATCATAAGCATCCAAGACAATTCTCTCATCTAGCTCAACTGCCCACGCATATTTTCTCAAAAAAAGAACGAGTATAAAAATGGACTAGGAAGTTGATCAAAATCATCAGCTTCCATTGCCTCCAACATATCCAACTGAATTTCTGTTTTTTTGTGTAATTCTTCTAAAGTTAACCCTTGGTTGGTTCTAGCTAAACGTAAAACCTCACCAATTGTTTTTTTCCTCATACTTGTCATTCCTTCTTTCTAGTGTCAATTATGATAGGTTGCTACGATGGAAATATTGTAAAATCAACTATGTCACCATCATCTATTAAATGGTGTCCAGCATCAAGGACATCCTCTAAAAGTAATTTCCTGTAAAATTTTTCGGCAAATCAAAAGATTGTCTCACCTTGTCCAAAAGCATCATATTGCGTTGCAATAAATTCAAGAGAGTTCATGCTACTGAAAAATTCTCCAAACATCTCTCTTTTGATAATATCTAAATGATCCTCTGTAATATCTAAATCCTTTGTAAAATTACGAATAGCCTTCCTAAACTGATGAGATAAAGCAACTGGCTCTTTTGTATCCATTGTCAACATAACAAAATGAAAAGCGACTTGTTACTTCAATTTCAAGAGATAAGGAAGCATCTATTTTACCTGATTCATATAGTTTTTGAAAACGATCTGAAGTCCAACCAAACATCATTGCAAACAATAATTTTTAATAAAAATATGATGTCGATAGCAATCCGCCTCAGCAACTTCTCGCTTTACCTCTAATCCCAATCGCTAGTTTGGGAGAAGATACTTCCATTCTCATACTGTCTGTTTGCTTTACATCTTGTAAAACAAACTTTTCTCTTACTACTTCCTGAACATCTAAATCTTCCAGTTCTTTTCTTTCAAAAGTAGTCCTGTACTTGATCCACATCAAAATTACCAACTAAAAACAGAGACATGTTTACAGGTTTGTAAAATCTTGTAAAATTTCTTGCAAATTAGTTAGATTGATTTGGGAAATGGACTCCTCACTTCCAACTATATCAGTTGCTAAAGGTGTGCCAGGATACAAATTCGCTAAAGTTGAAAAGAATAAACACGAATCTGGATCATCTTGATACATTTCTCGTTCTTGTTGTATAATATCCTGCTCCCTTAAAATAGAATCTTCAGTAAATTGTGCTGATGTTACCAATTCATCAAGTAAGTCCAAATTTTCTAAAAAATGATCCGTTGCTGAAAAGAGATAGTTTGTTTTTGTAAAGCTTGTAAAGGCATTACTATCTGCACCTAGACTCGTAAAAGCCGACATCAAATCGCTAGCATCTTCTCTCTCAAATAATTTATGTTCAAGAAAATGAGCAATTCCCGCAGGATATTCTTTTACATCTCCGTCAACTTCTGTTACAAGCGTATCTACCGAACCAAACTGTACAGTTACACTCCCGTAAACCTCTTTAAATTCCTTTTTAGGCAAAAGAGCAACTGTCAATCCGTTTGCTAAACGAGTTCGATAAACCATTTCTTTTACAGCTGGATAGTACTTTTCTCCAAAAACAACCTTTGTCATTCTATTCCTTCCATAAAGTAAATCGCCTGTAGTTTCACATTATTAGCTGCTCTACAAATAGCATCTTTGTCAACTTGCTCGAGTTTTGCAATCCAACCTTTAAAGTCTGCTGAAGATTTTCCAAGTAAGGCATTTTGATAAGCACGTTCAATCAATGAACCTTGATTATCTTGAGAAAGTAACAAAGACCGACGAATCATTTCCTTTGGTCTGCTCTAACTCAAGCTCTGTAAAAATAACCTTTTTTTAAATCAAGCAGTTGATTATTCATCATTTTTACGAGCCTGGTTCCGATTTTTCTCGATCGATACCAGCATACATCCTCAAGAATCCCACTAAATAAATCGAGCTGACTTGAAATAGTATAAGCTAATCCAGCATTTTTCACGGACATTTGTAAAATAGTTTAGAGTGAGCAAATCCACCAAGTAAACCATTCATTACAATCATGGGTAAATGTTGCTCATCACCATATTCAGAAGGGCAATGATAACCCTAATTCCAAAAATGGATTGTCCCACATTTTTTTCCGAACCATACCTTCCTGAAGGATATTGGAATAAGGTTGACAATACTGAACCTTCACATCTCCTTTTTCGACCTTTAAAAGCCAAATGATTCTAATACATTTTTGAATTTCAACCTCATTAAAATCACCTAGGAAAAAGAAATCTATTCGATCATTGGCCAAAAAAATTCTTGGAAACAAGAATAAGAACTTTGTGGAGTTTCAGCTAAAATACGATTTCGTAAATCACTATATTCCAATTTGGAGACGTTCATCATGAAAAAAATAATTTATCTAATTCTTTATGTGCAAAAATAAAAAAAGAATCATCCATATCAGCTGCTAAACTTGCTAGCAATTGTTTTTTTCTCAATTTCAAATAAAGGCTGGATCAAACCCATTATCAACTACTACGGGTGAAAAAAAGAGTTTCTTTTTACAAGTTCCAAAACCTGAGAAGTTAGCACATTTTTCCTACTTAAAAACTCATCACGAACATAGGTAAATGTCAATTCTACAATGTGACTTTGCCCTCTTCTGAAACAATTGGTTGACATATCTGTACCGTATAGACTGGCCAAATGTCTTCTCAAATCTTGAGAAGTAGGGATACATCTGATTAGCAGTCTCTAGCATACTCGCACTCAACATGCGACCTGCAATCGTATCAAGGGATAATGGAGCGGTAAAACGCACGGTGATTTTGTTCGTTTTAAACTTTTTTGATTGGATAAAATGTGTTGAAATTCCATGCACTAACTCCATGATTTACCTCCTTATATACAGACTTCTATTATATCACGAAAACCTGAAATTTTCTTGTTCTCTGTAACACTTTTGAAATAAAAATCGCTTACATTTTTCCCTGTTTCTCTCACTATTTTTAGGAAAATATGGTATAATACCAAAGATTGAGGTGAATTATGGAATACAAATTATTTGAAGAATTTATTACCCTCCAAGCACTACTCAAAGAACTTGGAATTACACATAGCGGAGGAGCTATCAAATCATTTCTCTCTGAACATTCTGTTTACTTTAATGGGGAATTAGAGAGTCGTCGTGGTAAAAAACTTCGTATTGGCGATAAAGTTGACATCCCTGACATGAATATTGACATCTTGTTGACACAACCTACTTCTGAAGAACAGAATGAATACCAAGCTGATAAAGTTGAAAAAGAACGAATCGCTAAACTTGTCAAGGAGATGAATAAAGGAGTAAAAAAAGACAACTCTAAACCTACTTCATTCTCCAAAAACAAACAAGCTCCGCGATTCCCTGGTAGATAATCATGTGGCTACAACACCTATCTCTCAAAAACTTTTCGTAACTATAAAAGAGACGAAAATAGACTTTAATCCTAAATTAAATGTCTTTTTTTAGGACGCAATGCACAAGGTAAAAACAAATATGTTAGAGGCTATCTATTTTTTTAGCCTTAACACGTAGTCATCGAACTCGAACAGATAAAAAAATCTCATTCATTTTGATGAGGAACAACTTCATCTTTCAGGTCTTGTTCAGAAAAAAAAACTGGGATCCATTCCTCTCGAAATCGAACTAACACAAAAAGGGACGTGTGACAAAAAGTTAATCACTTTAAAAACAGGCACGACTTTCAGATTATGTAGGACACATGAATGTTGTCTTATTTGCTCCTGAAGATTTACAACTAATTAAAGGAGCACCTTCAGTTCGACGAAAATTCATTGATATGGAACTTGGACAAATCAAGCCAATCTATTTATCAGACTTAACCAATTATAACCATATCCTAAAACAAAGAAATACCTATCTAAAATCAGCTCAAAAAATAGATGAAACATTCCTTTCAGTGTTAGATGATCAGCTAGTTGATTATGGATGTCGTGTAATGAATCACCGCTTAGATTTCATAAAAAAACTAGAATCATTTGGTCGTAAGAAACATTTTGAACTCTCTAATCAGATTGAAGAGTTGTCAATATCCTATCAATCTTCTGTCAAGATAACTGACAAAGAAGACTTATCAGAATCTTTCAAAATTGCTTTAGAAAAAAGTAGGTCCAGAGATTTATTTAAAAAGAATACTGGTGTTGGTCCTCATCGAGATGACATTTCTTTTTTTATATAAATGGGATGGATGCTAGTTTTGGGAGTCAAGGTCAACATCGTAGTCTCGTCCTTTCGATAAAATTAGCAGAAATCGAATTAATGGAAAGTATTACTACAGAATCTCCAATATTACTACTTGACGATGTTATGAGCGAACTTGACAACACTAGACAACTAAAATTATTAGAAACGATTTCTCATTCAATCCAAACCTTTATCACAACAACAAGCTTAGATCATCTTCAAAATCTGCCAGAAAATCTAAGTATCTTTCACTATTCAGGATGGTAAAAGTTATCTGTAAACAAAAATTGACAACATTGTAAAAAGAACTCCTGTTTTCACGGGAGTTCTTTTTATTTTTTTTACATAGAATAATTTGGTGCCTCATTAGTAATTTGTACATCATGAGGATGGCTTTCTTTCAAACCAGCACCAGACATTTCAATAAATTGAGCATTATCGTGTAGTTCTTTAAGGTTAGCTGCACCACAGTAACCCATACCAGAGCGAATACCACCAATCATTTGGAAGACAATATCAGCTGCCGCTCCTTTATAAGCAACACGACCTTCAATTCCTTCTGGAACGAGCTTGTTTGCTTCATTGACAGAACCTTGGAAATAACGGTCGCTTGAACCTTTCTTCATTGCAGCGATTGAGCCCATACCACGGTAAGTCTTGAACTTACGTCCTTGGAAGATTTCAGTTTCGCCTGGAGCTTCATCAGTTCCAGCAAACATTGATCCAAGCATAACTGCATTTCCACCTGCAGCAAGGGCTTTTACAATATCTCCAGAATACTTGATTCCACCGTCAGCAATAATCGTTTTACCATATTCACGCGCAACGGCTGCAGCATCATAGATAGCTGTTACTTGCGGAACGCCAACACCAGCAATCACACGAGTAGTACAGATAGAACCTGGTCCAATACCAACCTTGACAACGTCTACACCTGCTTCATAAAGTGCACGCGCCCTCAGCAGTAGCAATATTTCCAGCAATCAAAGTACGATCTGGGAAGTGAGCACGAATCTCAGCAATTTTACGCAAGACACCTGCAGAATGACCATGTGCAGTATCAATAACAATCGCATCCGCCCCTGCCTCAAAAAGTGCCTCTGCACGTTCAAATGTATCTGAAGTAACACCTACTGCACCTGCAACTAGAAGACGACCAAACTCATCTTTAGCGGCATTTGGAAACTCAATAACTTTTTTTCAATATCTTTGATAGTAATCAAACCAGAAAGACGACCTTCTTCATCTACCAAAGGAAGCTTTTTTTCAATACGGTGTTCTTGAAGAATACTCTCAGCTGTTGCAAGATCTGTACCCACAGGAGCAGTAACAAGATTTTCACTGGTCATATGGTTTGAGATTGGTTGGTTATAATCTGAAATAAAACGAAGATCTCGGTTTGTCAAAATACCAACCAATTTACGATTTTCAAGTGTTTCAACAACTGGAACACCACTGATGCGGTAACGACCCATAAGCTCATCTGCTTCAGCAATTGTATGTTCAGGTGTCAAGAAGAACGGATCAATAATAACTCCATTTTCAGAACGTTTTTACCTTACGAACCTCTTCTGCTTGTTGAGCAATTGACATGTTTTTTTATGGATAACTCCGAGACCGCCTGCACGAGCAATAGCAATGGCCATTTGACTCTCTGTAACTGTGTCCATGGCAGCGGTAATAATTGGGATATTTAAAGTCAAATTATCTGCCAATTTAGTTGTTAAATCTGCATCGTTAGGCAACACATGACTTTCAGCTGGAATAAGCAATACATCATCAAAAGGTAAAACCTTTTTTTCAAAAAAATTTAGTGTCCCAATTAGACATTCGAAGTTTCCTCTTTTCTTTCTTTTTGAGCTTGACTCTTTTTATATTGTATCTATCATACCATTCTATAAAAATTTGTCAAATGTTACAGGGGTAAATAAAAAACTATCTTTTCTTTGAGATAGAAATGATAGTTTCTTGTAAAAATAAACTTAGTTAAAAGTAATGAAGTCCCATTGCTCCTTTAACCTCAGATAGGGTTTTGACCTGCAACTTCACGCGCTCTTTCACTACCTTTTTTTGAAGCATATTATAAACTTCTCCCATATCCTTAGCAAATTCGATACGGCGCTCACGAATAGGACCCAAGTTCACGTTCTAATATTTCAAGTAGATAACGCTTTGGTCTTCACATCACCAAGACCACCTCGTTGATAATGTTCTTTCATGTCAGCAATTTCTTGAGCATCTTCTGGACGACCAAAAACATCTAGATAATGGAAAACCATATTTCCTTCAATCTTACCTGGATCCTCAACGCGAATATGATCTGGATCTGTATACATACTCATTACTTTTTTACGCAAAGTATCAGCATCATCAGCTAAATAAATACCGTTATTAAGTGATTTAGACATTTTAGCATTTCCATCTAAACCAGGCAAACGCCCTGCTCTCTCATTTTCTGGATAAATACCTTCCGGTTCTACCAAGACATCACAGTTATATGCATTATTAAAAGAACGAACAATTTCACGAGTTTGCTCAATCATTGGTTTCTGATCTGTCCCAACAGGAACATAATTAGCCTTGAAAGCTGTGATGTCAGCTGCTTGAGCAATTGGATAGACCAAAGAAATCCTGTCGGAATACTTTCTCCAAATCCCTTTTGAGCAATCTCTGTCTTGACAGTTGGATTACGCTCCAGACGTGCTAATGAAACCAGATTCATATAATACATAGACAACTCAGCCAGCTCTGGAATCTGGCTTTGAATAAAGATAGTTGATTTACTTGGATCCAATCCAACTGCAAGATAATCCAAAGCAACATTTCCGATAGACTCTACAATTGTTTGAGGGATCTTTAGCATGATCTGTCAAAGGCTTGTTGGTCAGCCAAGAACACAAACATATCATACTTATCCTCTTCCTGTAATAATACTCGATTTTTTTGAGACTTCCAACATAATGTCCAATATGCAATTTTTCCTGTTGGACGGTCTCCTGTTAAAATAATGGGTTTAGTCATTTTATTCTCCTTCGATATAGTCCCTTCAATTATAGCATTTTTTTAATGAAATAACCGTAATTTATCAAAAATAAATCAACCTTGCTATTTACGGATTTTGTGTAAAGGATACTGTAAATATAATTTACACAAAATTGACAGATAAAAAAATTTGAATATTTCCGTATTTTTCTAGTAGAATAAATATATTACACATATAGGAGAAAAACATTGCTTACAGTATCTGATGTTTCACTACGTTTTTAGTGATCGCAAAACTTTTTGATGATGTCAATATCAAATTTACAGAAGGAAATACTTATGGATTAATCGGTGCTAATGGTGCCGGAAAAATCAACCTTTTTAAAAAAATTTTAGCTGGAGATATCGAACCTACTACTGGTCACATCTCTCTTGGTCCAGATGAACGTCTCTCTGTTCTTCGTCAAAATCACTTTGACTATGAAGATGAACGTGCCATTGATGTCGTTATCATGGGAAATGAAAAAAACTTTATAGCATCATGAAAGAGAAAGATGCTATCTACATGAAGGAAGATTTCTCAGATGAGGATGGAGTGCGTGCTGCCGAACTCGAAGGAGAGTTTTGCCGAGCTTGGAGGTTGGGAAGCAGAAAGTGAAGCCTCTCAACTACTTCAAAACCTAAACATTCCCAGAAGAATTGCACTATCAAAAATATGAGCGAATTGGCCAACGGTGAAAAAGTAAAAGTTCTCCTAGCCAAAGCACTTTTTGGTAAACCAGATGTTCTTCTCTTTGGACGAGCCAACCAACGGTTTTGGATATCCAATCTATTACTTGGCTAGAAGACTTCTTGATTGATTTTGATAACACCGTTATCGTAGTATCCCACGACCGTCACTTCTTAAACAAAGTATGTACTCACATGGCCGACCTTGACTTTGGAAAAATCAAACTCTATGTCGGAAACTATGACTTCTGGAAGGAATCTTCTGAACTCGCTGCTAAATTGCTAGCAGACCGTAATGCTCAAAGCAGAAGAAAAAATTAAACAATTGCAAGAATTCGTTGCTCGTTTCTCTGCCAATGCTTCTAAATCAAGACAAGCAACATCACGTAAGAAAATGCTTGATAAGATTGAACTTGAAGAAATTGTACCATCTAGTCGTAAATATCCATTTATCAACTTTAAGCGGAACGTGAGATTGGTAATGATCTCTTGACAGTAGAAAATCTAACTGTAAAGATTGATGGTGAGACTATTTTAGATAATATCAGCTTTATCTTGCGTCCAGGTGATAAGACAGCGCTTATTGGACAAAATGACATCCAAACGACTGCATTAATTCGTGCAATCATGGGAGACATTGACTATGAAGGAACTGTCAAGTGGGGAGTAACTACTAGCCGTTCTTACTTGCCAAAAGATAACTCGGCAGATTTTGCAGGAGGAGAGTCAATCCTTGACTGGTTGCGTCAATTCGCAAGTAAAGAAGAAGATGACAATACTTTCCTACGTGGCTTCCTCGGCCGTATGCTCTTCTCTGGAGATGAGGTTAACAAACCTGTCAACGTCTTGTCAGGGGGAGAAAAAGTTCGTGTCATGCTTTCAAAACTCATGCTCTTAAAATCAAATGTCCTTGTACTTGATGATCCAACCAATCACTTGGACTTGGAATCTATCTCAAGCTTGAATGATGGATTGAAAAACTTTAAAGAATCAATCATCTTTGCCAGCCATGACCACGAGTTTATTCAAACTCTAGCCAACCATATCATTGTCTTGTCTAAAAATGGCGTCATTGACCGTATCGATGAAACCTATGATGAATTCCTAGAAAATGCAGAAGTACAAGCAAAAGTTAAAGAACTTTGGAAAGACTAAAAAAATTCAAAACTCAGTTGGGTTAACCAGCTGAGTTTTCTAACATTTTATGAGGTAACATGAAATTATTTTTTAAAACATATTGGACCTATTTTGTTTCTTTCATCATTCCCATAATCATTATGATAGGAGTATATCTATCTCAAGGTATCTACTGGAATAGCGATACATCTCCACTATTAGGAGATGGGTTTCATCAATACGTTATTTTTGATATAGCTCTAAGAAATATCCTACATGGAAATGGTAGTTTGTTCTACACCTTTACAAGTGGCCTCGGATTGAATTTCTATGCCCTATCTAGTTATTACTTGGGTAGTTTCCTTTCACCACTAGTTTACTTTTTTGATCTAACTAATATGCCAGATGCTGTCTATCTGACAACTCTCTTAAAATTTGGATTGATTGGACTGTCAACTTACTTTAGTTTAAATAAATTATTTCAATCGATTCCTAAACCTTTAAAACTAGCTTTATCTACTTCCTATGCTCTGATGAGTTTCACTGTCAGTCAATTAGAGATAAAAACCTGGCTAGATGTTTTTATCTTGATTCCTTTAATTATCACTGGTTTACACCTACTTATAACTGAAAAAGAAATTTCCTATTGTACTTTACAAGTCTGTCAATCTTATTTATCCAAAACTATTATTTTTGGCTATATGACAGCATTGTTTCTTATTTTTCTGGTATCTCTGTCAAATTTCTTGGGACTTTAAAACTCGAAAAATCATCTTTTCTTGATTTCATAATCACCTCCGTTTTTAGCTGGTATGGCTAGTTTGATTCTGACTCTTCCTACTCTGTTTGATTTACAGACACATGGGGAAAAAAATTAACTGAAGTTACAAAGTTTCAAACTGAAAGTAGCTGGTATCTTGATCTCTTTGCTAAAGCAATTCATCGGTTCCTTTGATACAACAAAAGTATGGGGCTATCCCAATGATTTTTTTGTTGGACTACTTCCCTTTATTTTTGACCATTTTATTTTTTTACGATGAAATCTATTAAGTTTCACGTGAAACTTATCTATGCAATCTTCTTTGCATTTCTAATTGCAAGCTTTTTATATAGAAGCTCTTGATTTATTTTTGGCAAGGCATGCATACTCCAAACATGTTTTTACATCGCTATGCTTGGATTTTTCTCTACCTTGTTAATTTACACAGCAGCAGAAGTCTTAAATCGTCTGAAAAGAAATTAAAATCTGGAATTTTTTTAGTTTCGCTTTTTTTCTTGTAGTAACAGGATTTTTTTAGCTACCATCTATCTAAAAATCACATTATTCTTTTTTTAACAGATTTGAATATTCTACTGACTCTTGAATTTTTTTGGTTGTCTATTCTCTTTTACTCCTTGCAGTTATCAAAAAAAGTTTATCTCTGTAAATCTATTTGCCATTCTAATCTCTTTATTTATAATGGTTGAAATGAGTTTAAATGCTTCATCTCAAATGGACGGAATTGCTAAGGAATGAGGGATTTGCTTCTCGAAGTGCATATAGTCGAGATATCCCAGCTATGGAATCTTTCTCAACATATATTGAAATCAATTTACTCGTACTGAGAAACTAGAAACTCAGACAGGGAAATGACAGTATGAAATTCAACTACAATGGAATCTCTCAATTTTTCATCTGTTCGAAATCGTTCAGCAAGCTCTACTTTGGATAAACTTGGGTTTTAAATCCTCTGGGACCAATCTCAATCTCCGTTATGCAAATAATAGTATTTTTGGCTGATAGTTTATTTGGCATCCAGTACAATATCTCAGACAGTCCTATTGATAAGTATGGTTTTCCAAAGATGTATATCAAAAAGATAATCTTGCTCTATATGAAAATCAATTCTCTCTTCCGATTGCATTTGCTAGTCAATTTGTTTACAATGATGTCAAGTTCACTGAACATACCTTGGATAATCAGGCCTCATTTTTAAATCAACTTGCTAACGTCAATTTTTGATTATTTTTTTCTCCAATACCCTTATGACAAAAACAGAAAATACTGATGATTTGATTAGTGTTACAAGTTCTTCAAATGAGGATGCAGCAATCCAGTATCAAATTGAAGTGCCAGAAAACAGCCAAGTTTATCTTTCTTTCACAAACCTTCACTTTTCTAATGACAAACAAAAGAAGGTTGACATCCTTGTAAATGGAGAAAAGAAAACTTTTACAACTGATAATGTCTTCTCCTTCTTTAATCTAGGATATACTAAAAGAGAAAAAAACTTTCAATATTCAATGTTAGTTTCCTGGAAATTCACAAGTATCATTTGAATCTCCTACCTTCTATCGTTTAGATACCCAAAACTTTAACTGAGGCAATTCAAAAAAATTAAAGAACAACCTGTAACAGTATCAACTTCTAAAAAAACAAGGTCTTTTCTACATATGATGTCAAACAAGATACATCCATTTTCTTCACCATTCCTTATGACAAAGGCTGGTCTGCCTACCAAGATGGGAAGAAAATAGAAATTAAACAAGCTCAAACTGGCTTTATGAAAGTTGACGTTCCCTAAGGGAAAAGGAACTATTACACTTTCCTTTATTCCCAATGGGTTTTTATTACTGGAGCAATCTGTTCCTTTACTTCTCTTTTACTATTTGGAATCTATAATCACAAACGAAAGTCATCTAAGACATAAAAAAAATCGACCAGTTAACGGTCGATTTTTTTAATCTTCTTCCATTTTCTTAGGGTTGATAGGCTAGCATACCTAAACCAGTAAATAGAGCTAGTATCACAGCAAGGAAAAATGACTTGATGATGAATATTTCCTGTCATAGAGATTGTTTGTCGTAATCCCAGAAACTGAATAACTCATTGGTAACCAAGGATTAATAGCTCTAAAGAAATCATTTGTCAAAAGCAAGTGGATAAGTACCTGCACTTGATGCTAACTGTAATAAAAAGCAAAGATAAGAGAAGAAAGCTCCTATACGGCTATTCCATGTTGTTAAAGCAGTCACCATGGACATGAATACTAAACTTGTTAGGATAATGAGAATAAATGTTCTCATTTCATGATTAGCAGTTAGACCAATAAGATGAACTCCTCCATATACCAAAATTCCCTGCTAAAACAGCTATAATACCATTTATTTCAGCTCGAGATTTCAACCAAGCCCAACGGCTCTCTGGATGACGTCCTGAAGGCAACTTCGCAAAGATCATATTCGTTGATATTGCTGCAACAAAAGAGCAACTGATATCATATAAGGAGCCATTGCAATTCCATTTACAGGAACTTGATCATTGTCTGTTTTGGAAAGATTGAGAGGATTTGACAAAAATCTCTGCATTTTTGAGATTCCGTAGATGCTGATTTTGAGTTGATCACTAGCATTACTCAGTCCTTGTCCTAAAGAAGCAAGTCCTGTCTGTAAACCTTCCAAGCCAGAAGTTAACTTTGTTCCACCTTCTGCTAGTTTCCCAGCTCCATCTGCCAATTTATTAGCTCCATTCTCTAATTGAGAAGCACCTGAAAGTAACTGACTGGATTTGTCTGCTAATTGACTAGATCCTGACTGCAATTTATCAACTCCTGCTATCAATTCTTGACTCTTTTGATTCAATTGGTTAGAGCCAGTTGATAATTTTTCAATACCAGACACTAATTCTGGAGTTTTTTCAACTAATTGACCAACTCCTGCTGTCAAGCTAGAAGATTTTTGTGTCAAGGTAGTTGAGCCCTGAAAACTAATTGATTTCAAACTACCTGTCAAGGTGGAATTTTTTTCACTTAATTGACTTGCGCCCTGAGAAACTTTATCAACACCTGCAGTATATGCGTTTACACCTGATGTAATCGACTGACTGGCAGGAACTAATTTACTCGTCACTGCTCCCTGTATTTCTGTTAATCCACTTGACAATCCTGTCAAAGAAGTAGAAGCAAGCGGTAATACTTGATTAGCTTGATTTTTTAATGTCGAAAGATTAGAAGATTGATTTTTGTAAGTTTTTCTAAACTTCCCTGTAAACCTTGAACTAAAGCTACAATTGACTGAGCCGATTGAATACTATCAGTCGAATTTTGAGATACAGAAGCACTTATTTCAGCTTGTTGCTCACTTGTCAATGATTGATAAGCTGCTGTCGATTGAATATTGGCTAATGTAGTTGCTTTTTCAGACTGAGCACTTGCTAACATTTGATTAGAAAGAGATACTATACTTGATAAAACAGAGTCTAATTGTTTTGTATCTCCAACATCAATATTTTTGAATAGCTTGATTTAACTGATTCAGACCAGAAGATAATTGAGCAATTTGATCTTTTTTTGCTCAGACGAAGCATCTAACTTTACTAGAAAGTTGTTGAATCCCTTCACTTAATTGCTCCACACCCATTCGAAGTGTAGCTGATTGATTAGATAACTGATTAGCACCTGTTGCAAGATTTCCCACTCCATTTGTATAGGCACTAACACCAGATGAAAATTGATTAAGACCAGCATTGAGCTGAGAAACACCGCCAGTGTAGGACTCTACACCAGTATATAACTGATTGACTCCCCCTACTAATTCAGGACTTTTAGAAGATAATTGACCTAATCCGCTATCTAATTGACTCACTGCACCAGTATATGTAACTAAACCACTATTAAAATTCCCTAAGCCAAGATGAAGTTGTTCAACACCAGAGACATAAGAGGATAATCCTTTAGTAAACTGCTCCGTTCCATTTGAAAATGTTAAACTTGAATCTGCTAAAGAGTGTAGGTTAGTAGTTAATGTTTGACTTCCTGCCACTAACTGATTCGCTCCATCAGTTAATTTTTTTCACTACCAGAAGCTGCTTGACTCATACCATCCTTTAAATCGACCATTTTGTTAAATAAAGCTTTAGTATAGGTCTCGGTTACATTGGTAGAAACATTCTGCTTTAATTGTGTCATTGCAGAATCACTCATCTTGCTGGCAATAAAACTATGACCACTTGAAGTCTGATAATCGATTTGCATTTGCTCTGGATGATCCGTTAAAATAGAAGCTGCTTTTTCAGATAGATCACTTGGTAAAGTCACTACCATATAGTAATCGCCATTTTCTAATCCCTTCTTACCTTCCTCTTCATCTACAAAATGAAAATCCAAGGTTTTATTTTCTTTTAAATTGGACACCATGTCTTTTCCTATAGACATGCTATTACCATTATAGGAAGCCTCTTTATCATTATTGACAACTGCCACAGGTAAGTCAGACAATTGCCCATATGGATCCCACATTGATGACAAAAATATGATATTGTACAGAGCTGGAATAAGAGAAATCCCTATCATGACAATAATAAAGGTTGGTTTTTTAAAATTGCTTTCCATTCTTTAAACATAGTTTCTCCTTTTTTAAACATATTGTCTAAAATTTTGATATAATAGATTATACATTAAAAAATCTAAATTACAAGATAAAAAATCTATTTTTAGACATATAGTCTAATTTGTTTACAAGGAGGAAGTATGCAAGAAAGTAACAAACGCTTAAAAACAAAGCGAACTATTGAAAATGCTATGGTACAATTACTGATGGAACAGCCATTTGATCAAATTTCTACTGTCAAGTTAGCAGAAAAAGCCGGAATTAGTCGTTCCAGCTTCTATACTCACTATAAGGATAAGTATGATATGATTGAGCACTATCAAAGCAAGCTATTTCATACATTTGAATATATTTTTCAAAAACATGCTCATCACAAAAGAGACGCTATTTTAGAAGTATTTGAATATCTAGAATCAGAACCACTTCTGGCTGCTCTTCTTTCTGAAAATGGGACCAAAGAAATCCAAAATTTCTTACGAAATAAACTTCATATCATGCTCAGTACAGATTTACAAAAGCGATTTATGCAACTGAATCTCAATACCACTGAATTAGAATACAGTAGCATCTATCTAACTCACGCACTTTTTGGTGTCTGTCAAACTTGGATTGCACATGGAAAAAAAGAAAGTCCTCAAGAAATAACAGACTTCCTTATGAAGATGCTTGGTGATACAAATTGATACAAAAAGAGGAACACAGTTGTGTTCCCTTTTATCTATACTCCGCCAGTAGGACTCGAACCTACGACATCATGATTAACAGTCATGCGCTACTACCAACTGAGCTATGGCGGATAAAATAGTCCGTACGGGATTCGAACCCGTGTTACCGCCGTGAAAAGGCGGTGTCTTAACCCCTTGACCAACGGACCTTCTATCTGTAGCAGATATAACCATTATATCAATTTCTTACTAATTGTCAATCACTTTTGAGATTTTTTCTCTAAAATATCTTTTCAATTTTCTAATTTTTTTAACCTTGAAATAGGACAACGATGGTCTTCATAGAAAACAATTTCTAGATTTTTTCGATCAATTTCTCTAATATTGCCTATATTTACCAAAAATGACTTATGAGGAGAATAAAATCGCTGAGTATGTTTGTCCTTTTCCTGAATATCTGTCATTGTTCCATAGAACTCTTTTTGCAAAAATTCTTACCAATAATGCGCAATTTATGAGAGACTCCTGTCGTTTCAATATACAAAATATCATGGTAAGGGAATTTTTTTAAATCATTTCCCTTGTAATTGTAGTCAAAATAATCTACCACATCTTCATTTTCAAGTAACATACTCTTCGTGTAGAAAGATATTTTTGCTCAATTCTCTTCTTAAACATCTCATCATTGATATCCTTATCAACAAAATCTAGGGCTGATACCTGGTATTTATAGGTTAGAGTCGCAAACTCTGATCGACTGGTGATAAAGACGATAATAGCGTAAGGATTGTAATGACGAATGAGCTGAGCAACTTCAAATCCCTTTTTCTCAATTCCATGAATATCGATATCTAGAAAATACAGCTGATTTACTTCATCATTTTTAATGTATTCTTCAAATTCACGAACTTTTCCTGTTGTCTTGTATGATATTGGAATATTCGATTCTTTCGAAATTTCATCCAATATTCTCTCTAGTCTCACTTGATGTTCAATAACATCTTCTAAAATTAAAACTTTCATTCAAATTCCCTCTTAAATCTAATGATTTGTCTAAATGTACTGCCTTCCATCTCTGTTTCTAAAATAATGTTGTTGTACTTATCTAGTAGTTCTTTCACATTATTTAATCCTACTCCGCGATTTCTTCCCTTAGTAGAGAATCCTAAAGCAAATAGATCTCCTGAAGGAGTCATCGTCATTTTACATGAATTCTGAATCACAATAACTGTTTCAGTTTCCATCTTAATAACTGCTACTTCCATCTGTTTTTTATAGCTATCAGCTGATCCTTCAACAGCATTGTTCAATAAAACACTCATGATACGAACCAAATCCAATAGTTCAATTGGGAGCTTGGTAATCGTATCTTTTACTTCCAGTGTAAACTCTACACCATTATTTCGAGCATAGACAATTGACTGAGCAACCAAACTTCGTAAAGCTGAATCTTCTATGTTGTTCAAATCAAAGTAAGTGTACTTATCTGAACGCAGTTTGTGATTGGCTTTGACCAAAACTTCATTGTAAACTCTGTCAATTTCCTGTAAATCACCACTGTCAATTGCCATCTGCATGCTGACAAGCATTCCCAGCATAATCATGTCGAAAACCACGGATTTCATTATACAGACCAACAATTTCATCTGTGTAATTCTGTAAATGTTTCTGTTCAAATTTCTTCTGCTTCAAAGCAATCTCTTTTTCCATTTGTTCTTTATGCGAATTCATTGCAAAGAAGGTCAAAAGGAGAGAAATAAAGACAATAGATGATAAAATACTTCCAAAACTATTCAAATGTTTAATCGTACTTACTATATCTGAAACGAAAGATACAATATGGAGCAGTAGTAAGGCAAAAAATACTTTTTTCAAGAAAGGATAGAGATAGTCCTTTGTCAAAATAGTTTAGTTCTAAATGGAAATAACGAATGATTGTTACGATAACGACATAAGTCAACACCGTTACAACTAAAAAGAATAGGTCATAATATTGTAAAACAAAATTGTCTCCTGTTATAGAGGAAAAAGTTACGGACAGAAAGGTATGAGTGCTCTCATATAAAAGAGATAGTAGTAAACTTAGGAATAGTCCTCTATCCCTCTCATACTGTTTAATCCATCTAAAATAGGAATATAGTATCAAAGGAAATAAAAATGTTACAATCCCTAATCTCATCTAAATATAGAAGATAAAAGGGAAGTCTAAGTACTATTTCTACTAGTAATGTATAAGCACCAAAAACGTATAGTTCCTTTGTATTTTATTTTACCTTTTACAAATTAAACTAGTAACTGTGACTAATAATAAAAAAATATAATATAACAAATCTACTACTAAGAAAAATTCATTCTTCTACTCCCTTTATCTTCTTTTTAAGAAAATTAAATGAAACATATTTATCTATTCTCCTCATCTCCCCACCTTGAATCTTTTTGCAAAGTCTTTTTTTCCTTCAAAGGCTACAAACTGTTCCAATTTAACTGTGTTTTTTTCATAATAAAATCTCCTCAAAATGTTTTTTTCTTGTAAGCTAACTTACAAAAAAACTATTATACAAAAATGGAATTTTCGTTTTAGATAAAAATTCTCTCAACTGTCATTTTTTTCTCCCCAAGTGTACTTTTTTTTAAGAAAAAAAAGCCGGGAAAATTCCCAGCTTTGCTACTATATTGATCCCAGCAGGATTCGAACCTGCGACCGTTCGCTTAGAAGGCGAATGCTCTATCCAGCTGAGCTATGAGACCTAACACAGTCTATTCTACCAAAAAAATTCAATTGAAAAGTCAATTTTTCTATTTATGATAGGGTGATCCCTGCTGAATCGTAAAAGCGCGATAGATTTGTTCAGCAAGGACTAGTCTCATTAACTGATGGGGCAAAGTTAGACGGCCAAAACTGACAGAAAGATTGGCTCTCTTTTTTACAGATGATGACAATCCCTAAACTTCCCTCCCAATAATAAAAGGTAAGAGTAGAAAATCCTTTTTATAGAAGCTTCTTCTAACTGCTTACTAAATTCTTCTGAGGAGAAAAGTTTTTCCCTTCTATAGCCAAGACAATAACGAAATCACGGTCACCAACTTTTGATAAAATTCTCTGACCTTCTATTTCTAAAATCTTTTGATTTTCTGACTCACTGGCCCTATCTGGTGTTTTTTCATCTGCCAGCTCAATCATTTCAAGCTTTAGCAAATCGAGAAATTCGTTTTGAATACTCTGCAATACCATCTTTTAAATACTTTTCTTTCAGTTTCCCAACTGTTACAACTTTAATTTTCATGACTCTATTCTAACATATTCTCTATTTTTTCACATCTTATTCACAAAATAAAAGGTTAATTTTAGCCGAGAAAACCACAGATTTTTGAAAGTTATCCACAATCTGTGAAAAACTTTTGTGTTTAAGTTATAATTAAGCTAGTCAGTTTATACTTTCAGTAATTTCAAACATATGGAGGCAAATATGAAACATCTAAAAACATTTTACAAAAAATGGTTTCAATTATTAGTCGTTATCGTCATTAGCTTTTTTAGTGGAGCCTTGGGTAGTTTTTCAATAACTCAACTAACTCAAAAAAGTGGTGTAAGTAACTCGAACAACAATAGCACTATTACACAGACTGCCTATAAGAACGAAAATTCAACAACACAGGCTGTTAACAAAGTAAAAGATGCTGTTGTTTCTGTTATTACTTATTCAGCAAACAGACAAAATAGCGTATTTGGCAATGATGATACTGATACAGATTCTCAGCAAATCTCTAGTGAAGGATCTGGGGTTATTTATAAAAAAAGAATGACAAAAGAAGCTTACATCGTCACCAACAATCACGTTATAAATGGTGCCAGCAAAGTAGATATTCGTTTGTCAGATGAACTAAAGTACCTGGAGAAATTGTCGGAGCTGACACTTTCTCTGATATTGCTGTCATCAAAATCTCTTCAGAAAAAGTGACAACAGTAGCTGAGTTTGGTGATTCTAGCAAGTTAACCGTAGGAGAAACTGCTATTGCCATCGGTAGCCCGTTAGGTTCTGAATATGCTAATACTGTCACTCAAGGTATCGTATCTAGTCTAAATCGAAATGTGTCTTTAAAATCTGAAGATGGACAAGCCATTTCTACAAAAGCCATCCAAACTGATACTGCTATTAACCCAGGTAACTCTGGTGGCCCACTAATCAATATTCAAGGACAAGTTATCGGAATTACCTCAAGTAAAATTGCCACAAATGGAGGAACATCTGTAGAAGGTCTTGGTTTTGCAATCCCTGCAAATGATGCTATCAATATTATTGAACAATTGGAAAAGAACGGAAAAGTGACTCGTCCAGCTTTGGGAATTCAAATGGTCAATCTCTCAAATATTAATACAAGTGATATTAGAAGACTGAATATTCCAAGCAGTGTAACATCTGGTGTAGTTGTTCGTTCTGTGCAAAGTAATATGCCTGCAAATGGTCACCTTGAAAAATACGATGTTATTACAAAAGTAGATGACAAAGAGATTGCTTCATCAACAGACTTACAAAGTGCTCTTTACAATCATTCTATCGGAGACACCATTAAGATAACTTACTATCGTAACGGTAAAGAAGAAACTACATCTATTAAACTTGACAAGAGTTCAGGCGATTTAGAATCTTAATTGACATCTATGTAAAGAAAGCTTTACATAAGAGAAAAGATGTGTTAGTGTAGAATCATGGAAAAATTTGAAATGATTTCTATCACGGATATACAAAAAAATCCCTATCAACCTCGAAAAGAATTTGATGGAGAAAAACTACATGAACTAGCACAGTCTATCAAAGAAAATGGGGTCATTCAACCGATTATTGTTCGTCAATCTCCTGTAATTGGTTATGAAATCCTTGCAGGAGAGAGACGCTATCGGGCTTCACTTTTAGCTGGTCTAACGTCTATCCCAGCTGTTGTTAAACAACTCTCAGACCAAGAGATGATGGTCCAGTCCATCATTGAAAATTTACAAAGAGAAAATTTAAATCCAATAGAAGAAGCACGCGCCTATGAATCTCTTGTAGAGAAAGGATTTACCCATGCTGAAATTGCAGATAAAATGGGCAAGTCTCGTCCTTATATCAGCAACTCCATTCGTTTGCTTTCCTTGCCAGAACAAATCCTCTCAGAAGTAGAAAATGGCAAACTATCACAAGCACATGCTCGTTCTCTAGTTGGATTGACTAAGGAACAACAAGACTATTTCTTTCAACGAATCTTAGAGGAAGACATTTCTGTAAGAAAGTTAGAAGCTCTTCTAACAAAGAAAAAACAAAAAAAACTGCAAAAAAATGATCATTTCATACAAAATGAAGAAAAACAGTTAAGAAAACTACTCGGATTAGATGTAGAAATCAAACTGTCTAAAAAAGATAGTGGAAAAATCATTATTTCTTTTTCAAATCAAGAAGAATACAGTAGAATTATCAACAGCCTGAAATAAGGCTGTTCTTTTATTTTTTTATCTCACAAGGTTATCCACTATTTTTTTCAATAAAAAGCTTAATAAATCAAATAGTTTCTGCTTTTATCCCCAACCTGTGGATAAAACTTGATAACATTGTGGATTCTTTTTCACAGCTTGTGGAAAATTCTTTCTATCTATGGTAAAATAAGTCTAGCATTAAACTTTTAAACAAATAGTAAAGGAGGAGAACGGATTGAAAGAAAAACAATTTTGGAATCGTATATTAGAATTTGCTCAAGAAAGACTGACTCGATCCATGTATGATTTCTATGCTATTCAAGCTGAACTCATCAAGGTAGAAGAAAATGTTGCCACTATATTTTTACCACGATCTGAAATGGAAATGGTCTGGGAAAAACAACTAAAAGATATTATTGTAGTAGCTGGTTTTGAAGTTTATGACGCTGAAATAACTCCCCACTATATTTTCACCAAACCTCAAGATACGACTATCTCACAAGTTGAAGAAGCTACAAATTCAACTCTTTATGACTATAGTCCAAAGTTAGCATCTATTCCTTATTCGGATACTGGATTAAAAGAAAAGTATACCTTTGATAATTTTATTCAAGGGGATGGAAATGTTTGGGCAGTATCAGCCGCCTTGGCTGTCTCTGAAGATTTGGCTCTGACCTATAATCCTCTTTTTATCTATGGAGGACCTGGGCTTGGAAAGACTCACTTATTAAACGCTATTGGAAATGAAATTCTAAAAAACATTCCTGATGCGCGTGTTAAATATATCCCTGCTGAAAGCTTTATTAATGACTTTCTTGATCACCTAAGACTAGGGGAGATGGAAAAGTTTAAAAAGACCTATCGTAGCCTTGATCTTTTATTGATTGATGATATCCAATCTCTGAGTGGAAAAAAAGTTGCAACACAAGAAGAATTTTTTTCAATACATTTTAATGCACTGCACGACAAGCAAAAACAAATTGTCCTAACCAGTGATCGAAGTCCAAAAACATCTAGAAGGGCTTGAGGAAAGACTTGTCACGCGCTTTAGTTGGGGATTAACACAAACTATCACACCCCCTGACTTTGAAACACGTATTGCCATTTTACAAAGTAAAACGGAACATTTAGGCTACAATTTCCAAAGTGATACTCTAGAATACCTAGCTGGGCAATTTGATTCAAATGTTCGAGATCTTGAAGGAGCAATCAACGACATCACTTTAATTGCTAGAGTAAAAGAAAAATCAAAGGATATCACTATTGATATTGCTGCAGAAGCTATTAGAGCTCGCAAAACAAGATGTTAGCCAAATGCTCGTCATCCCAATTGATAAAATCCAAAATGAAGTTGGTAACTTTTATGGTGTTAGTGTCAAAGAAATGAAGGGAAGCAGACGCCTTCAAAATATTGTTTTAGCCCGTCAAGTAGCCATGTATTTATCTAGAGAATTAACAGATAATAGTCTTCCAAAAATTGGGAAGGAATTTGGTGGAAAAGACCATACAACAGTCATTCATGCCCATGCAAAAATTAAATCTTTGATTGATGAAGACGATAATTTACGTTTAGAAATTGAATCAATCAAAAAAAGAAAATTAAAATAACTTGTGGATAACTTTTGCTTTTTTTATCTTTTTTTATCCACATTTTTTTAAACAATGCAAAAAAACTTGATATGACTTACGTTTTAAAGTCTGTTTTTCCACAGATTTCACAGACTCTATTATTACTATTATCCTTCTAATACTAAAAATAAATAAAGGAGAATCCATGATTCATTTTTTTCAATTAATAAAAAAATTTATTTCTACAAGCATTAAATACTACTAAGAGAGCTATTAGTTCTAAAAAAATGCCATTCCTATTTTTATCAACTGTAAAAATTGACGTGACCAATGAAGGTGTTACTTTAATTGGTTCAAATGGTCAAATTTCAATTGAAAAATTTTATTTCTCAAAAAAATGAAGATGCTGGTTTGTTAATTACTTCTTTAGGTTCGATCCTTCTTGAAGCTTCTTTCTTTATCAATGTGGTATCTAGTCTACCTGATGTGACTCTTGATTTTAAAGAAATTGAACAAAAATCAAATTGTTTTTAACCAGTGGCAAAATCAGAAATTACCCTTAAAAAGGAAAAAGATAGCGAACAGTATCCCACGAATCCAAGAAATTTCAGCAAGCACTCCTTTGATTCTTGAAACAAAATTACTCAAGAAAATTATCAATGAAACAGCTTTTTGCTGCAAGTACACAAGAGAGTCGTCCAATTTTTAACAGGTGTTCATTTTGTATTGAGTCAACACAAGGAGCTAAAAAAACAGTGGCAACAGACTCTCATCGTCTAAGCCAGAAAAAAATTAACGCTTGAGAAAAAAATAGTGATGATTTTTGATGTTGTCATTCCTAGCCGTTCTCTACGCGAATTTTTCAGCGGTATTTACAGATGATATCGAAACTGTAGAGATTTTTCTTTGCTAATAACCAAATCCTCTTTAGAAGCGAAAAATATTAGCTTCTATACTCGTCTCCTAGAAGGAAACTATCCTGATACAGATCGCTTGATTCCAACAGACTTTAATACTACTATTACTTTTGATGTGGTAAACTTACGTCAGTCAATGGAGCGTGCTCGTCTTTTATCAAGTGCTACTCAAAATGGTACTGTGAAACTTGAAATTAAAGATGGGATTGTTAGCGCCCATGTTCACTCTCCAGAAGTTGGTAAAGTAAACGAAGAAATCGATACTGATCAGGTTACTGGTGAAGATTTGACCATTAGTTTCAACCCAACTTACTTGATTGATTCTCTTAAAGCTTTAAATAGCGAAAAAGTGACCATTAGCTTTATCTCAGCTGTTCGTCCATTTACTCTTGTGCCAGCAGACACTGATGAGGACTTCATGCAGCTCATTACACCAGTTCGTACAAATTAAGTGAAAGAGGTTGAGCCTAGCTCGCCTCTTTTATGATATAATCGAAAAAGAAAAGGAGAGTAGTATGTATCAAGTTGGAAATTTTGTTGAAATGAAAAAACCACACGCTTGCACCATCAAGTCGACTGGTAAAAAGGCTAATCGTTGGGAAATTACACGTGTAGGAGCAGATATCAAAATAAAATGCAGTAATTGTGACCATGTTGTCATGATGGGGCGATATGATTTTGATCGAAAAATGAATAAAATTATTGACTAATAAGCCTTAGTTAGAGAGTTAGCAAGTTTTCCCTTTTTGTGTTATAATATTAGGGATTGAAATGAGAACGGAGAATGAGAGAATATGGCTTTAACAGCAGGTATCGTTGGTTTGCCAAACGTTGGTAAATCAACCCTTTTTAATGCAATTACAAAAGCAGGAGCAGAGGCAGCAAACTACCCATTTGCGACGATTGATCCAAACGTTGGAATGGTAGAAGTTCCAGATGAACGCCTACAAAAACTAACTGAAATGATTACTCCTAAAAAGACAGTTCCAACAACATTTGAATTTACAGATATTGCAGGAATTGTAAAAGGAGCTTCAAAAGGAGAAGGACTAGGGAATAAATTCTTGGCCAACATCCGTGAAGTAGATGCTATTGTTCATGTTGTACGTGCATTTGATGATGAAAATGTTATGCGCGAGCAAGGACGTGAAGACGCCTTTGTGGATCCACTTGCAGATATTGATACCATTAACCTAGAATTGATTCTTGCTGACTTAGAATCAGTCAATAAACGCTATGCGCGTGTAGAAAAGATGGCACGTACGCAAAAAGATAAAGAATCTGTAGCAGAATTTAATGTTCTTCAAAAGATTAAACCAGTCCTTGAAGATGGAAAATCAGCTCGCACCATCGAATTTACAGATGAAGAACAAAAAGTTGTCAAAGGTCTCTTCCTGTTGACAACTAAACCAGTTCTTTATGTTGCTAATGTCGATGAGGATGTAGTTTCAGATCCAGATTCTATCGACTATGTCAAACAAATTCGTGAATTCGCAGCGACAGAAAAATGCTGAAGTAGTCGTTATTTCTGCGCGTGCTGAGGAAGAAATTTCTGAGTTGGACGATGAAGATAAGCAAAGAGTTTCTTGAAGCCACTTGGTTTGACAGAATCAGGCGTTGACAAGTTGACTCGTGCAGCTTACCACTTGCTTGGACTGGGAACTTACTTTTCACAGCTGGTGAAAAAGAAGTTCGCGCTTGGACCTTTCAAACGTGGTATGAAGGCTCCTCAAGCAGCTGGTATTATCCATTCAGACTTTGAAAAAGGATTTATTCGTGCGGTAACCATGTCATATGAGGATCTAGTGAAATACGGATCTGAAAAGGCCGTAAAAGAAGCTGGACGTTTGCGTGAAGAAGGAAAAGAATATATCGTTCAAGATGGCGATATCATGGAATTCCGCTTTAATGTCTAAAAAATTAATAAATAGTGTCAATTAGGTTGGAAAAAAATTCCAACCCTTTTTGGCTTTTTGAAAGGAAAAAAATAAATGACCAAATTACTTGTAGGATTAGGGAAATCCAGGGATAAATATTTTGAAACAAAACACAATGTTGGTTTTATGTTGATTGACCAATTAGCGAAAAAACAAAATGTCACTTTTACACACGATAAGATATTTCAAGCAGAACTAGCATCCTTTTTCCTAAATGGAGAAAAAATTTATCTGGTCAAACCAACGACATTTATGAATGAAAGTGGAAAAGCAGTTCATGCTTTATTGACTTACTATGGTTTGAATATTGAAGATTTACTCATCATTTACGATGATCTTGACATGGAAGTTGGAAAGATTCGTTTAAGAGCAAAGGGATCCGCAGGTGGTCATAATGGTATCAAGTCTATTATTCAACATATAGGGACTCAGGCCTTTAATCGTGTTAAGATTGGAATTGGAAGACCTAAAAATGGCATGTCAGTTGTTAACCACGTTTTGAGTACCTTTGATAAGGATGATTATATTGGTATTTTACAGTCTATTGACAAAGTTGACGATGCTGTAAATTATTATTTACAAGAGAAAAACTTTGAAAAAATGATGCAGAGGTATAACGGATAAATGGCGACCTTATTAGATTTATTCTCAGAAAATGATCAGATCCAAAAATGGCATCAAAATTTAAAAGATAAAAAAAGACAATTAATGTTAGGCTTGTCAACTTCTACAAAAGCTTTAGCAATTGCTAGTAGTTTGAGACAGGAAGATAAGATTGTGTTATTGACGTCAACTTATGGAGAAGCAGAAGGACTTATTAGTGATCTTATTTCTATCTTGGGTGAGGAATTTGTCTATCCATTTTTGGTAGATGATTCCCCTATAGTCGAGTTTTTGATGTCTTCACAAGAAAAAATCATTTCACGGGTTGAAGCCTTGCGTTTTTTGAGTGATCCGTCTAAGAAAGGGATCTTAGTTTGTAATATTGCAGCAAGTCGACTGATTTTACCCGTCTCCCAACTGTATTTCAAAAGATAGTATTGTAAAAAAATCTCAGTTGGTGAAGAATATGACCAACACGCGCTTATCCATCAGTTAAAAGGAAATTGGCTATCGAAAAGTTACACAAGTACAAACTCAAGGGCGAATTTAGTCTGCGAGGAGATATTTTTAGATATTTTTTTGAAATATCTCAGTTAGAACCTTTGCCGAATTGAGTTTTTTTGGTGATGAAAGTCGATGGTATTCAGGTCATTTTGAAGTCGAAACACAATTATCGAAAGAAAAATCAGACAGAACTCACCATCTTTCCAGCTAGTGATATACTTTTTGAGAGAAAAAGGATTATCAACGAGGTCAGTCAGCTTTTAGAAAAAGCAAATTTCAAAAGACCTTATCACCTATTTTTAAAAATCATACTTAGAAGAAATTCTTTTCAAGTTTTTCATCAAAAAAACAAATTCATGCAGATTCTCGGAAATTTTTATCTTTGTGTTATGAGAAATCATGTACTGTTTTTGACTATATTGAAAAAGATACCCCAATATTCTTTGATGATTATCAAAAATTGATGAATCAGTATGAAATATTTGAAAGAGAATTAGCGCAATACTTTACAGAAGAATTACAGAACAGTAAAGCATTTTCTGAGATGCAGTATTTTGCAGATACAGAGCAAATCTATAAAAAACAGAGTTCGGTTACCTTTTTCTCTAATCTGCAAAAGGGTTTAGGAAATCTCAAGTTTGACCAAATTTATCAATTTAATCAATATCCCATGCAGGAGTTTTTCAATCAATTTTCTTTTCTAAAAGAAGAAATTGAGCGATACAAAAAAATGGATTATACTATTATCCTGCAGTCTAGCAATTCAATGGGAAGTAAAACATTAGAGGATGTTTTAGAGGAATACCAGATTAAATTGGATTCCAGAGATAAGTCAAGTATTTGTAAAGAATCTGTAAACTTAATCGAGGGAAATCTCAGACATGGTTTTCATTTTGTAGATGAAAAGATTTTATTTATTACTGAACATGAGATTTTTCAAAAGAAATTGAAACGTCGTTTTCGAAGACAACATGTTTCAAACGCAGAGCGCTTAAAAGATTATAATGAACTTGAAAAAGGGGACTACGTTGTTCACCATATTCATGGGATTGGCCAATATCTAGGAATTGAAACCATTGAAATCAAAGGGATTCACCGTGATTATGTTAGTGTTCAATACCAAAATGGTGATCAAATTTCTATCCCAGTAGAACAGATTCAGTTACTGTCTAAATATATTTCAAGTGATGGGAAAGCTCCTAAACTCAATAAATTAAATGATGGTCATTTCAAAAAGGCCAAGCAAAAGGTTAAGAATCAGGTAGAGGATATAGCTGACGATTTAATCAAACTTTATTCTGAACGTAGTCAGTTGAAAGGTTATGCTTTTTCAGCTGATGATGAAGATCAACATGCTTTTGATGATGCCTTCCCTTATGTTGAAACGGATGATCAACTTCGTAGTGTTGAGGAAATCAAGAGAGATATGCAGGCTTCTCAGCCAATGGATCGACTTTTAGTTGGGGATGTTGGTTTTGGAAAGACTGAAGTTGCTATGCGTGCAGCCTTTAAGGCAGTCAATGATCACAAACAAGTTGTCGTTCTAGTTCCGACGACGGTTTTAGCGCAACAGCACTATACGAATTTTAAGGAACGATTCCAAAATTTTGCAGTTAATATTGATGTGTTGAGTCGCTTTTAGAAGTAAAAAAAGAGCAGACTGAAACACTTGAAAAAAATTGAAAAAAAGGGTCAAGTTGATATTTTTGATTGGAACACATCGTGTTTTGTCAAAAGATGTTGTGTTTGCTGATTTGGGCTTGATGATTATTGATGAGGAACAGCGATTTGGTGTCAAGCATAAGGAAACTTTGAAAGAACTGAAGAAACAAGTGGATGTCCTAACTTTGACAGCTACGCCAATACCACGTACCCTTCATATGTCTATGTTGGGAATCAGAGATTTGTCTGTTATTGAAACTCCGCCGACTAATCGCTATCCAGTTCAGACCTATGTTTTGGAAAAAGAATGATAGTGTCATTCGTGATGCTGTTTTGCGTGAAATGGAGCGTGGAGGTCAAGTTTACTATCTTTACAATAAAGTTGACACAATTGATCAGAAGGTTTCAGAATTACAGGAGTTGATTCCAGAGGCTTCGATTGGGTATGTTCATGGGCAAATGAGTGAGATTCAGTTAGAAAATACTCTACTGGATTTCATTGAAGGTCAGTATGATATTTTGGTGACAACTACCATTATTGAGACAGGGGTGGACATTCCAAATGCCAATACTTTATTTATTGAAAATGCGGACCATATGGGCTTGTCAACCTTGTATCAGTTAAGAGGAAGAGTCGGTCGTAGTAATCGTATTGCTTATGCTTATCTCATGTATCGTCCAGAAAAATCAATCAGTGAAGTTTCTGAAAAGAGATTAGAAGCGATTAAAGGATTTACAGAATTGGGATCCGGATTTAAGATTGCTATGCGAGATCTTTCGATTCGTGGAGCAGGAAATCTTTTAGGAAAATCTCAGTCTGGTTTCATTGATTCTGTTGGTTTTGAATTGTATTCGCAGTTATTAGAGGAAGCTATTGCTAAACGACATGGTAATGGGAACACAAGAACCAAAGGGAATGCCGAATTGATTTTGCAAATTGATGCCTATCTTCCTGATACTTATATTTCTGACCAACGACATAAGATTGAAATTTACAAGAAAATTCGTCAAATTGACAACCGTGTCAATTATGAAGAATTACAGGAAGAGTTGATGGACCGCTTTGGAGAATACCCAGACGTTGTAGCCTACCTTTTAGAAATTGGTTTAGTCAAGTCATATTTGGACCAGGTCTTTGTTCAACGTGTGGAAAGAAAAGAAAATAAGATTACAGTTCAATTTGAAAAAATTACTCAGCGACTGTTCTTGGCTCAAGATTATTTTAAAGCTTTATCCGCAACGAACTTAAAAGCAGCCATAGCTGAGAATAAGGGATTAATGGAAGTTGTATTTGATGTCCGAAACAAGAAGGACTATGAAATTTTAGAAGGTCTGCTCATTTTTGGAGAAAGTTTATTAGAGATAAAAGAATCAAAGGAAGCAATTTCCCTTTAACATTTTTCTTCTATAAAATGAATAAAAATGGTACAATAATAATTTGAGGTAATAAAAATGAGATTAGACAAATATTTAAAAGTATCACGAATTATCAAGCGTCGTACAGTCGCAAAAGAAGTAGCAGATAAAGGTAGAATCAAGGTGAAATGGAATCTTGGCCAAAAGTTCAACGGATTTGAAAGTTAATGACCAAGTTGAAATTCGCTTTTGGCAAATAAGTTGCTACTTGTAAAAGTACTGGAGATGAAAGATAGTACAAAAAGAAGATGCAGCAGGCATGTATGAAATTATCAGTGAAACACGGGTAGAAGAAAATGTCTAAAAATATCGTACAATTGAATAATTCTTTTATTCAAAATGAACATCAACGTCGTCGCTATCTGATGAAGGAACGACAAAAACGTAATCGTTTCATGGGTTGGGTTCTTATTTTGATGATTTTATTGTTCATTTTACCAACTTATAATCTTGCTCAAAGTTATCAGCAATTACTCCAAAGACGTCAGCAATTAGCAGATTTGCAAACTCAGTATCAAACTTTGAGTGATGAAAAGGATAAGGAGACAGCATTTTGCTACAAAGTTGAAAGACGAGGATTATGCTGCCAAATACATGCGTGCGAAAATATTATTATTCTAAGAATCGGGAAGCTGTTTATACGATTCCTGACTTGCTTCCCAAGGTGATAAAATGGAAAATTTATTAGACGTAATTGAGCAATTTTTGAGTCTATCGGATGAAAAACTAGAAGAGTTGTCTGATAAAAATCAAATATTGCGTTTACAAGAAGAAAAGGAAAGGAAGAATGCGTAAATTCTTAATTATTTTGTTGCTACCGAGTTTTTTGACTATTTCAAAAGTCGTTAGCACAGAAAAAGAAGTAGTCTATACTTCAAAAGAAATTTATTACCTTTCACAATCTGACTTTGGTATTTATTTTAGAGAAAAGCTAAGTTCTCCTATGGTTTATGGAGAAGTTCCTGTCTATGCGAATGAAGATTTAGTGGTAGAATCTGGAAAATTGACTCCCAAAACAAGTTTCCAAATAACCGAGTGGCGTTTAAATAAACAAGGAATTCCGGTATTTAAGCTATCCAACCATCAATTTATAGCTGCGGACAAACGATTTTTATATGATCAATCAGAGGTAACTCCTACAATAAAAAAAGTATGGTTAGAATCTGATTTTAAACTGTACAATAGTCCTTATGATTTAAAAGAAGTGAAATCATCCTTATCAGCTTATTCGCAAGTATCAATTGACAAGACCATGTTTGTAGAAGGAAGAGAATTTCTACATATTGATCAGGCTGGATGGGTAGCTAAAGAATCAACTTCTGAAGAAGATAATCGGATGAGTAAAGTTCAAGAAATGTTATCTGAAAAATATCAGAAGGATTCATTCTCTATTTATGTTAAGCAACTGACTACTGGAAAAGAAGCTGGTATCAATCAAGATGAAAAGATGTATGCAGCTAGTGTTTTAAAACTACCCTTATCTCTATTATACGCAAGAAAAAATAAATGAGGGTCTTTATCAGTTAGATACGACTGTAAAATACGTATCTGCAGTCAATGATTTTCCAGGTTCTTATAAACCAGAGGGAAGTGGTAGCCTCCCTAAAAAAGAGGATAATAAAGAATATTCTCTAAAAGATTTAATTACGAAAGTATCAAAAGAATCTGATAATGTAGCTCATAATCTATTGGGATATTACATTTCAAACCAATCTGATGCAACATTTAAGTCCAAGATGTCTGCTATTATGGGAGATGATTGGGATCCAAAAGAAAAATTGATTTCTTCTAAAATGGCTGGGAAAGTCATGGAAGCTATTTATAATCAAAATGGATTTGTATTGGAGTCTTTGACTAAAACAGAATTTTGATAATGAGCGAATTGCCAAAGGTGTTTCTGTGAAGGTAGCTCATAAAATTGGAGATGCGGACGAATTTAAGCATGATACGGGTGTTGTCTATGCAGATTCTCCATTCGTTATTTCTATTTTCACTAAGAATTCTGATTATGATATGATTTCTCAGATATCCAAAGATGTTTATGAGGTTCTGAAATGAGGGAACAGGATTTTTTAAATCATTTTCTCAAGAGAGGATATTTCAAAAAGCATACTAAGGTGGTGCTAGCTCTTTCTGGTGGATTAGATTCTATGTTTCTATTTAAGGTATTATCTACGTATCAAAAAGAGTTAGAAATTGAATTGATTCTAGCTCATGTGAATCATAAGCAGAGAGTAGAATCAGATTGGGAAGAAAAGGAATTAAGGAAGTTAGCTGCTGAAGCAGAGCTTCCTATTTATATCAGCAATTTTTCAGGAGAATTTTCTGAAGCGCGTGCTCGAAATTTTCGTTATGATTTTTTTCAAGAGGTTATGAAAAAGACAGGTGCGACAGCTTTAGTCACTGCTCACCATGCTGATGACCAGGTGGAAACGATTTTGATGCGTTTGATTCGAGGCACTCGTTTGCGCTATCTATCAGGAATTAAGGAGAAGCAAGTAGTCGGAGAGATAGAAATCATTCGCCCCTTCTTGCATTTTCAGAAAAAAGACTTTCCACCAATTTTTCACTTTGAAGATACATCAAATAAGGAAAATCATTATTTTCGCAATCGTATTCGAAACTCTTATTTACCAGAATTAGAAAAAGAAAATCCTCGATTTAGGGATGCAATCTTAAGCATCGGCTAATGAAATTTTAGATTATGACTTAGCAATAGCTGAATTATCAAAGAATATTGATGTAGAAAATTTAGAGCAGCTATTGTCTTACTCTGAGTCGACACAAAGAGTTTTACTTCAAACTTATCTGAATCGTTTTCCAGATTTGAATCTTACAAAAGCTCAGTTTGAAGAAGTTCGGCAAATTTTAAAAACTAAAAGCCAGTATCGTCATCCGCTTAAAAATGGTTATGAATTGATAAAAGAGTATCAACAGTTTCGGATTTGTAAAATCAGTCCTCAGGCTGATGAAAAGGAAGATGAACTTGTGTTACACTATCAAAATCAGGTATCTTATCAAGGATATTTATTTTCCTTTGGACTTCCTTTAGAAGGTGAATCAATTCAGCAGAATACCTGTTTCACGCGAAACATCCATACACATTCGTCATCGAAAAACCAGGAGATGTTTTGATTCAAAATGGGCATAGAAAAAAACTCAGACGTCTATTTATTGATTTGAAAATCCCTATGGAAAAGCGAAAATCTGCTCTGATTATTGAGCAATTTGGTGAAATTGTTTCAATTTTGGGAATTGCGACCAGTAATTTGAGTAAAAACACGAAAAATGATATAATGAACACTGTACTTTATATAGAAAAAATAGATAGGTAAAAAAAATGTTAGAAAACGATATTAAAAAAATTCTCGTTTCACACGATGAAATTACAGAAGCTGCTAAAAAATTAGGTGCCCAACTAACTAAAAGACTATGCAGGAAAAAATCCGATTTTTAATTGGGATTTTAAAAGGATCTATTCCTTTTATGGCTGAATTGGTCAAACATATTGATACACATATTGAAATGGACTTCATGATGGTTTCTAGCTACCATGGTGGAACAGCAAGTAGTGGTGTCATCAATATCAAGCAAGATGTAACTCAAGATATTAAAGGAAGACATGTTCTATTTGTAGAGGACATCATTGATACAGGTCAAACTTTGAAGAGTTTAAGAGATATGTTTAAAGCAAGAGAGGCAGCTTCTGTTAAAATTGCAACCTTGTTGGATAAACCAGAAGGACGTGTTGTAGAAATTGAGGCTGACTATACCTGCTTTACTATTCCAAATGAGTTTGTAGTAGGTTATGGTTTAGACTACAAAGAAAATTATCGTAACCTTCCTTATGTTGGAGTATTGAAAGAAGAAGTATATTCAAATTAGAAAGAACAATTTTTTTAATGAAAAAAACAAAATAATGGTTTAATTAAAAAAATCCTTTTCTATGGTTATTACTTATTTTTTTCCTAGTTACAAGTTATCAGTATTTTAGTACAGGTAGTGTTGCAGGGAAAAGTGAGCAAATTAATTATACAGAATTGGTAAAAGAAATTACCGATGACAATGTAAAAGAATTGACTTACCAACCAAATGGCAGTGTTATCGAAGTTTCAGGTGTTTATAAAAATCCTAAAACAAGTAAAGAAGCAACAGGCATTCAGTTCTTTTCTCCTTCTGCTACAACAGTAGAGAAATTTTCAAGTATTATTCTTCCTTCAGATACTACAGTATCAGAATTGCAAAAACTTGCTTCTGACCACAAAGCGGAAGTAACTATTAAGCATGAAAGTTCAAGTGGTATGTGGATTAATATTCTTGTATCCATTGTGCCATTCGGTATTCTTTTCTTCTTCCTATTCTCTATGATGGGAAATATGGGAGGAAATAATAGCCGTAACCCAATGAGTTTTGGACGTAGTAAGGCTAAAGCCGCAAATAAAGAAGATATTAAAGTAAGATTTTTCAGATGTTGCTGGAGCTGAGGAAGAAAAAAACAAGAACTAGTTGAAGTTGTTGAATTCTTTAAAAAGATCCAAAACGATTTACAAAACTTGGAGCCCGTATTCCAGCAGGTGTTCTTTTTGGAGGGACCTCCGGGAACAGGTAAAACTTTGCTTGCTAAGGCAGTAGCCGGAGAAGCAGGTGTTCCATTCTTTAGTATCTCAGGTTCTGACTTTGTAGAAATGTTTGTCGGAGTTGGAGCTAGTCGTGTTCGTTCTCTTTTTGAAGATGCTAAAAAAGCAGCACCAGCTATCATCTTTATAGATGAAATTGATGCTGTTGGACGTCAACGTGGAGTTGGTCTTGGCGGAGGTAATGACGAACGTGAACAAACCTTGAACCAACTTTTGATTGAGATGGATGGTTTTGAGGGAAATGAAGGGATTATCGTCATCGCTGCGACAAACCGTTCAGATGTACTTGACCCTGCCCTTCTGCGTCCAGGACGTTTTGATAGAAAAGTCTTGGTTGGTCGCCCTGATGTTAAAGGTCGTGAAGCAATCTTGAAAGTTCATGCTAAGAACAAGCCTTTAGCAGAAGATGTTGATTTGAAATTAGTGGCTCAACAAACTCCAGGTTTTGTGGGTGCTGATTTAGAGAATGTCTTGAATGAAGCGGCTTTAGTTGCTGCTCGTCGTAATAAAACGATTATCGATGCTTCAGATATTGATGAAGCAGAAGATAGAGTTATTGCTGGACCTTCTAAGAAAGATAAGACTGTTTCACAAAAAGAACGTGAATTGGTTGCCTACCATGAGGCTGGACATACCATTGTTGGTTTAGTTTTGTCGAATGCCCGTGTTGTTCATAAAGTTACTATCGTACCACGTGGACGTGCAGGTGGTTATATGATTGCACTTCCTAAAGAAGACCAAATGCTTCTATCTAAAGAAGATATGAAAGAGCAATTGGCTGGCTTAATGGGTGGACGTGTAGCTGAAGAAATTATCTTTAATGTCCAAACAACAGGAGCTTCAAATGACTTTGAACAAGCGACACAAATGGCGCGTGCAATGGTTACAGAGTACGGTATGAGTGAAAAACTTGGCCCAGTTCAATATGAAGGAAATCATGCCATGTTTGGTGCACAAAGCCCTCAAAAATCAATTTCAGAACAAACAGCTTATGAAATTGACGAAGAGGTTAGATCATTATTGAATGAAGCACGAAATAAAGCTGCTGAAATTATTCAGTCAAATCGTGAAACTCACAAGTTGATTGCAAAAGCATTATTGAAATACGAAACATTGGATAGTACACAAATTAAATCTCTTTACGAAACAGGAAAGATGCCTGAAACAGTAGAAGAGGAATCACATGCACTATCCTATGATGAAGTAAAGTCAAAAATGAATGACGAAAAATAACCCAAAGAGAGGCGTGTCCTCTCTTTTTTTTGTGCAGTTGAGACGGTGTAAGGAGCAGAATGGGGGAAATGGGACAAAAGTGTTTCTGAATCTGTTAAACTGTATCTAGAAAGGGGAACATAATGCTTAAAGAATTGTATGAAGAAGTCCAGGGAATTGTATATAAGTGTAGAAATGAATATTACCTTCATTTATGGGAGTTATCGGACTGGGACCAAGAGGGTATGATTTGCTTGCATGAATTGATTAGTAAAGAAGAAGGACTAGTAGAAGATATTCCTCGTTTAAGGAAATATTTTAAGACTAAGTTCCGGAATCGAATTTTAGATTATATTCGTAAACAAGAAAGTCAAAAACGGAGATATGATAAAAAACCTTATGAAGAAGTGGGCGAGATTAGTCATCGAGTAAGCGAGGGAGGTCTCTGGCTAGACGATTATTATCTCTTTCATGAAACACTGAGAAATTATAGAAGTAAACAAACTAAAGAGCAACAAGAAGAGTTAGAACGCGTCTTAAGAAATGAACGATTCCGAGGTCGTCAAAGAGTGTTAAGAGACTTACGTATTGTGTTTAAAGAGTTTGATATCCGTACTCATTAGGAATTCATGCAAAAAAGTAAAAAAGTTTAAAAAAGTAGTTGACAAAATAGAAAAAGTCTGTATAATAGTAAGAGTTGAAAATAACAACTCTGGTCCGTTGGTCAAGGGGTTAAGACACCGCCTTTTCACGGCGGTAACACGGGTTCGAATCCCGTACGGACTATGGTATGTTGCGGTTGGAACACTTGATGAAAAAAGTTTTAAAAAAGTTTCAAAAAAGTGTTGACAAGCGAAAGCGACTGTGATATACTAATATAGTTGTCGCTTGAGAGAAGCGAGTGACAAAGACCTTTGAAAACTGAACAAGACGAACCAATGTGCAGGGCACTACAACTAAGGTTGTAGTACTGAACAATGAAAAACAATAAATCTGTCAGTGACAGAAATGAGTGAGAACTCAAACTTTTAATGAGAGTTTGATCCTGGCTCAGGACGAACGCTGGCGGCGTGCCTAATACATGCAAGTAGAACGCTGAAGGAGGAGCTTGCTTCTCTGGATGAGTTGCGAACGGGTGAGTAACGCGTAGGTAACCTGCCTGGTAGCGGGGGATAACTATTGGAAACGATAGCTAATACCGCATAATAGTAGATGTTGCATGACATTTGCTTAAAAGGTGCAATTGCATCACTACCAGATGGACCTGCGTTGTATTAGCTAGTTGGTGGGGTAACGGCTCACCAAGGCGACGATACATAGCCGACCTGAGAGGGTGATCGGCCACACTGGGACTGAGACACGGCCCAGACTCCTACGGGAGGCAGCAGTAGGGAATCTTCGGCAATGGACGGAAGTCTGACCGAGCAACGCCGCGTGAGTGAAGAAGGTTTTTCGGATCGTAAAAGCTCTGTTGTAAGAGAAGAACGAGTGTGAGAGTGGAAAGTTCACACTGTGACGGTATCTTACCAGAAAGGGACGGCTAACTACGTGCCAGCAGCCGCGGTAATACGTAGGTCCCGAGCGTTGTCCGGATTTATTGGGCGTAAAAGCGAGCGCAGGCGGTTAGATAAGTCTGAAGTTAAAGGCTGTGGCTTAACCATAGTACGCTTTGGAAACTGTTTAACTTGAGTGCAAGAGGGAGAGTGGAATTCCATGTGTAGCGGTGAAATGCGTAGATATATGGAGGAACACCGGTGGCGAAAGCAGCTCTCTGGCTTGTAACTGACGCTGAGGCTCGAAAGCGTGGGGAGCAAACAGGATTAGATACCCTGGTAGTCCACGCCGTAAACGATGAGTGCTAGGGTGTTAGACCCTTTCCGGGGTTTAGTGCCGTAGCTAACGCATTAAGCACTCCGCCTGGGGAGTACGACCGCAAGGTTGAAACTCAAAGGAATTGACGGGGGCCCGCACAAGCGGTGGAGCATGTGGTTTAATTCGAAGCAACGCGAAGAACCTTACCAGGTCTTGACATCCCTCTGACCGCTCTAGAGATAGAGCTTTCCTTCGGGACAGAGGTGACAGGTGGTGCATGGTTGTCGTCAGCTCGTGTCGTGAGATGTTGGGTTAAGTCCCGCAACGAGCGCAACCCCTATTGTTAGTTGCCATCATTCAGTTGGGCACTCTAGCGAGACTGCCGGTAATAAACCGGAGGAAGGTGGGGATGACGTCAAATCATCATGCCCCTTATGACCTGGGCTACACACGTGCTACAATGGCTGGTACAACGAGTCGCAAGCCGGTGACGGCAAGCTAATCTCTTAAAGCCAGTCTCAGTTCGGATTGTAGGCTGCAACTCGCCTACATGAAGTCGGAATCGCTAGTAATCGCGGATCAGCACGCCGCGGTGAATACGTTCCCGGGCCTTGTACACACCGCCCGTCACACCACGAGAGTTTGTAACACCCGAAGTCGGTGAGGGTAACCGTAAAGGAGCCAGCCGCCTAAGGTGGGATAGATGATTGGGGGTGAAGTCGTAACAAGGTAGCCGTATCGGAAGGTGCGGCTGGATCACCTCCTTTCTAAGGAAAAGGAACTGCGCATTGGTCTTGTTTAGTCTTGAGAGGTCTTGTGGGGCCTTAGCTCAGCTGGGAGAGCGCCTGCTTTGCACGCAGGAGGTCAGCGGTTCGATCCCGCTAGGCTCCATTGGTGAGAGATCACCAAGTAATGCACATTGAAAAATTGAATATCTATATCAAATAGTAACAAGAAAATAAACCGAAAACGCTGTAGTATTAATAAGAGTTTATGACTGAAAGGTCAAAAAATAAGGTTAAGTTAATAAGGGCGCACGGTGGATGCCTTGGCACTAGGAGCCGAAGAAGGACGTGACAAACGACGATATGCCTTGGGTAGCTGTAAGTAAGCGATGATCCAGGGATTTCCGAATGGGGGAACCCAACAGGTATTACCTGTTACCTGCATCTGTTAAGGATGTGAGGAGGAAGACGCAGTGAACTGAAACATCTAAGTAGCTGCAGGAAGAGAAAGCAAAAGCGATTGCCTTAGTAGCGGCGAGCGAAACGGCAGGAGGGCAAACCGAAGAGTTTACTCTTCGGGGTTGTAGGACTGCAATGTGGACTCAAAGATTATAGAAGAATGATTTGGGAAGATCAGCCAAAGAGAGTAATAGCCTCGTATTTAAAATAGTCTTTGTACCTAGCAGTATCCTGAGTACGGCGGGACACGTGAAATCCCGTCGGAATCTGGGAGGACCATCTCCCAACCCTAAATACTCCCTAGTGACCGATAGTGAACCAGTACCGTGAGGGAAAGGTGAAAAGCACCCCGGGAGGGGAGTGAAATAGAACCTGAAACCGTGTGCCTACAACAAGTTCGAGCCCGTTAATGGGTGAGAGCGTGCCTTTTGTAGAATGAACCGGCGAGTTACGTTATGATGCGAGGTTAAGTTGAAGAGACGGAGCCGTAGGGAAACCGAGTCTGAATAGGGCGCCTTAGTATCATGACGTAGACCCGAAACCATGTGACCTACCCATGAGCAGGTTGAAGGTGCGGTAAGACGCACTGGAGGACCGAACCAGGGCACGTTGAAAAGTGCTTGGATGACTTGTGGGTAGCGGAGAAATTCCAAACGAACTTGGAGATAGCTGGTTCTCTCCGAAATAGCTTTAGGGCTAGCGTCGACATTAAGATTCTTGGAGGTAGAGCACTGTTTGGGTGAGGGGTCCATCCCGGATTACCAATCTCAGATAAACTCCGAATGCCAATGAATTATGGTCGGCAGTCAGACTGCGAGTGCTAAGATCCGTAGTCGAAAGGGAAACAGCCCAGACCACCAGCTAAGGTCCCAAAATAATTGTTAAGTGGAAAAGGATGTGGGGTTGCACAGACAACTAGGATGTTAGCTTAGAAGCAGCTATTCATTCAAAGAGTGCGTAATAGCTCACTAGTCGAGTGACCCTGCGCCGAAAATGTACCGGGGCTAAAACAATTTACCGAAGCTGTGGATACCTTTATAGGTATGGTAGGAGAGCGTTCTATGTGTGAAGAAGGTGTACCGTGAGGAGTGCTGGAACGCATAGAAGTGAGAATGCCGGTATGAGTAGCGAAAGACAGGTGAGAATCCTGTCCACCGTAAGACTAAGGTTTCCAGGGGAAGGCTCGTCCGCCCTGGGTTAGTCGGGACCTAAGGAGAGACCGAAAGGTGTATCCGATGGACAACAGGTTGATATTCCTGTACTAGAGTATGTAGTGATGGAGGGACGCAGTAGGCTAACTAAAGCAGACGATTGGAAGAGTCTGTCTAAGCAGTGAGGTGTGATATGAGTCAAATGCTTATATCTGTAACATTGAGCTGTGATGGGGAGCGAAGTTTAGTAGCGAAGTTAGTGACGTCACACTGCCAAGAAAAGCTTCTAGCGTTTAAACATACTCTACCCGTACCGCAAACCGACACAGGTAGTCGAGGCGAGTAGCCTCAGGTGAGCGAGAGAACTCTCGTTAAGGAACTCGGCAAAATGACCCCGTAACTTCGGGAGAAGGGGTGCTGACTTTAAGTCAGCCGCAGTGAATAGGCCCAAGCAACTGTTTATCAAAAACACAGCTCTCTGCTAAATCGTAAGATGATGTATAGGGGGTGACGCCTGCCCGGTGCTGGAAGGTTAAGAGGAGTGCTTAGCGCAAGCGAAGGTATGAATTGAAGCCCCAGTAAACGGCGGCCGTAACTATAACGGTCCTAAGGTAGCGAAATTCCTTGTCGGGTAAGTTCCGACCCGCACGAAAGGCGTAATGATTTGGGCACTGTCTCAACGAGAGACTCGGTGAAATTTTTAGTACCTGTGAAGATGCAGGTTACCCGCGACAGGACGGAAAGACCCCATGGAGCTTTTACTGCAGTTTGATATTGAGTGTCTGTACCACATGTACAGGATAGGTAGGAGTCTATGAGATCGGGACGCCAGTTTCGAAGGAGACGTTGTTGGGATACTACCCTTGTGTTATGGCCACTCTAACCCAGATAGGTGATCCCTATCGGAGACAGTGTCTGACGGGCAGTTTGACTGGGGCGGTCGCCTCCTAAAAAGGTAACGGAGGCGCCCAAAGGTTCCCTCAGAATGGTTGGAAATCATTCGCAGAGTGTAAAGGTATAAGGGAGCTTGACTGCGAGAGCTACAACTCGAGCAGGGACGAAAAGTCGGGCTTAGTGATCCGGTGGTTCCGTATGGAAGGGCCATCGCTCAACGGATAAAAGCTACCCTGGGGATAACAGGCTTATCTCCCCCAAGAGTTCACATCGACGGGGAGGTTTGGCACCTCGATGTCGGCTCGTCGCATCCTGGGGCTGTAGTCGGTCCCAAGGGTTGGGCTGTTCGCCCATTAAAGCGGCACGCGAGCTGGGTTCAGAACGTCGTGAGACAGTTCGGTCCCTATCCGTCGCGGGCGTAGGAAATTTGAGAGGATCTGCTCCTAGTACGAGAGGACCAGAGTGGACTTACCGCTGGTGTACCAGTTGTCTTGCCAAAGGCATCGCTGGGTAGCTATGTAGGGAAGGGATAAACGCTGAAAGCATCTAAGTGTGAAACCCACCTCAAGATGAGATTTCCCATGATTTTATATCAGTAAGAGCCCTGAGAGATGATCAGGTAGATAGGTTAGAAGTGGAAGTGTGGCGACACATGTAGCGGACTAATACTAATAGCTCGAGGACTTATCCAAAGTAACTGAGAATATGAAAGCGAACGGTTTTCTTGGTTTGAATAGATATTCAATTTTGAGTAGGTATTACTCAGAGTTAAGTGACGATAGCCTAGGAGATACACCTGTACCCATGCCGAACACAGAAGTTAAGCCCTAGAACGCCGGAAGTAGTTGGGGGTTGCCCCCTGTGAGATATGGAAGTCGCTTAGCTTTAATCCGCCATAGCTCAGTTGGTAGTAGCGCATGACTGTTAATCATGATGTCGTAGGTTCGAGTCCTACTGGCGGAGTAATTTAGTTAAGAGGTTTAGACCTCTTTTTTTGTTATGTGACTTTCAGTCCGTCTGGCTCCTTTACGCGATACAATAAAGGTGTTCAAGCCAAAAATATGGTACAAAAGGCTCATAGTTTATCGCACACAAAATTGAGGTAGTTTAAAAATATAGTCATCTGGATAAACTTGTGAGACTTGCCGTAGAAATTCATTCGTCCACTCAGTATTGCATCCTCCAGCAATAAGGAAGAAGGAATCTCCTGTCTGAGCAGCTTCTATATGACGTTTTAGAAATGCTTGTTCTTCTTCGTAAGTCGTATCTTCTCGATGACGTCCACCACGGGTCTCTTAAAGAAGCGCTTCTAAATCAAACTCCTTATATTTTTCAAATTCCTCCAAACAGTTGTTTTATTGCAATCTAGCAGATCCATGATTTCCTTATAATTCTTTTCTTTTGAGCGAAAATAAATAATCTGTAGACGTTTGTGATATTTGGCGTACGATGAATCTCTTAGGAGTTTTTCAATTTTTTGTATTTCTTCATTTGTAAGTTTCATAACTACTATTATAAGATGTTTTTTTGATCTTAGTCTAGTATTAAAAGCAAAAAGTGCACTAATGATGTTTGACAAATACGCCAATCTCAAGTACAAGTTTGGGAATCGACATTTCTGGGCGGAAGGTTATTATGTAAGTACAGTAGGGCTTAATGAAGCCACAATTAAGAAATATATTCAAGATTAAAGAAATTATCTAGTGGATGATTTCTTCACGAGTATGACAATTTGAGAACGAGTAAAGCATGATATAGTACTAGATAAATTAAGTGTAAGAGAATATGAGGATTCCTTTAGGGATAGTGGTAAGTAATATTAAAGCTTCTTTGAGAAGCAAGTGACGAGTCAAGAGCAATAAGGCTTGAACAACGTGAAAGCCAGCGTCTTTAGGCGTTGGCTGGTAATTTGACCTTATAGCCTTGGTACAAACCACCCGTTTGACGGGTGGTCATGATTATGTAATTAATAATCTATCTCGTGTTATTAGAGGAGAGACATTTTTCTTGGCTAGAAAAGTTTCAGAGACCTCTATTTTGAGCAATGATAGCATTTAAAACGGCGTTTTCTAAGAAAGATTCTGGTTTGAATTTTTTTATACTACAAAATCAAATCCACAATACCTATATAAAAATATTATAGCTATAATAGGGTTTACCCAAAAGTTTTAAGGCGGTCTTTTTAGGACTTTAATCCTTTGAAATTCAGGTAGTAAATTTGTTTCTATTCTGTCAACTTTTCCTATTTTTTATCTTGTTGAGGTTGGTATTTTAACAATTCAGGAATTGACACTTAATGTTTTAAAATTTTTTTGTTAGAATAAGCTCATAAAAAAAGAAAAGGAGTATATATTTATGCTACAAAAAATTTATGAGCAGATGGCGGATTTTTATAGAAATATTGAAGAAGAGTATGGTACTGTATTTGGTGATAATTTTTGATTGGGAACATTTTCATTTTTAAATTTTTGATTTATTATTTAGTTAGATATGGAATTGGGTGTCGTAGGGATTTTATCGTTTACCATTACCGAGTTGCTTATCGTTTGTATCTTGAAAAGATGATAATGAATCGAGGTTTTATTTCTTGTTGAGACAGCACGAGTGAATTCCCGAACGAATTTACTCTTTTACGGAACAATTATGATAAATAGCTGTTAATTTTTCTATAATATTTTTTAATAGTTGGAAATAGCAAATCTTTCTATTGTTTCTTCTTGATAAAAAGGCGATTTTTTCTTATAATAAATTGTAAGATATAATTGCAGGTGAGAGTCCTGCCATGTATGTGAGAAAGGAAGAGCCTGAGGGCTCAGACAAGATTATGACTTCAGTTGTTGTTGTAGGTACCCAATGGGGTGATGAAGGTAAAGGGAAGATTACAGACTTCCTTTCAGCGAATGCAGAAGTGATTGCACGTTACCAAGGTGGTGATAATGCAGGTCACACGATTGTGATCGATGGTAAGAAATTTAAGTTGCACTTGATTCCATCTGGGATTTTCTTCCCTGAAAAAATCTCTGTTATTGGGAACGGTATGGTTGTAAATCCTAAATCTCTTGTAAAAGAGTTGAGCTATCTTCATGAGGAAGGCGTTACAACTGATAATTTGCGTATTTCTGATCGCGCGCATGTCATTTTGCCATACCATATCGAGTTGGATCGCTTGCAAGAAGAAGCTAAGGGCGACAATAAGATTGGTACTACAATTAAGGGAATTGGTCCAGCTTATATGGACAAGGCTGCTCGTGTTGGGATTCGTATCGCCGATCTTTTGGATAAAGATATTTTCCGTGAGCGTTTAGAACGTAACCTTGCTGAAAAGAATCGTCTTTTTGAAAAATTGTATGACAGTAAAGCGATTGCTTTCGATGATATTTTTGAAGAGTATTACGAATATGGTCAACAAATCAAGAAGTATGTGACAGATACATCTGTTATTTTGAATGATGCGCTTGATAACGGTAAACGTGTGCTTTTTGAAGGTGCACAAGGTGTTATGCTAGATATCGACCAAGGTACCTATCCATTTGTTACGTCATCAAACCCTGTGGCTGGTGGTGTGACCATTGGTTCTGGTGTTGGTCCAAGTAAGATTGACAAGGTTGTTGGTGTATGTAAAGCCTATACCAGTCGTGTAGGAGACGGTCCTTTCCCAACTGAGTTGTTTGATGAAGTGGGAGAACGTATCCGTGAAGTTGGTCATGAATATGGTACAACAACTGGTCGTCCACGTCGTGTGGGTTGGTTTGACTCAGTTGTGATGCGCCATAGTCGTCGTGTTTCTGGTATCACTAACCTTTCATTGAACTCTATCGATGTTTGAGTGGTTTAGATACTGTGAAAATCTGCGTGGCCTATGATCTTGATGGTCAACGTATTGACTACTATCCAGCTAGTCTTGAGCAATTGAAACGTTGCAAGCCTATCTATGAAGAGTTACCAGGTTGGTCAGAAGATATTACTGGAGTTCGTAATTTGGAAGATCTTCCTGAGAATGCGCGTAACTACGTTCGTCGTGTGAGTGAATTGGTTGGCGTTCGTATTTCTACTTTCTCAGTAGGTCCTGGTCGTGAACAAACAAATATTTTAGAAAGTGTTTGGTCCTAAGAGATTTTTAAGATTTGTTTAAGATAGGTCGGGTATACTATAGACAGTTACAAGAAGACCTCCTAACTTGTTGTAACAAATATCCTAAACTTTTCTTTTTCATAATAATCTCCCTATAAAGTCACCGCATTCGGTGGCTTTTTTTGTATTGGGAATCATGATATAATAATAAAATCGATAAGTAGGAAAAGGGAAATTGATGAACTATACAGTTGAAGAAAAAGAAGTCTTTATGAGGGAAGCTTTGAGAGAGGCTGAGATTGCTCTTGAACACGATGAAATTCCAATTGGTTGTGTGATTGTCAAGGACGGAGAAATCATTGGCCGTGGGCATAATGCGCGTGAGGAGTTGCAACGAGCGGTTATGCATGCGGAGATTATGGCTATAGAGAATGCGAACCTGAGTGAGGAGAGCTGGCGCTTGCTTGATTGCACGCTGTTTGTGACTATTGAGCCGTGTGTCATGTGCAGTGGAGCGATTGGGCTTGCCCGTATTCCAAACGTGGTCTATGGGGCTAAAAACCAGAAATTTGGCGCTGCTGGGAGTTTGTACGATATCTTGACAGATGAGCGTCTCAATCATCGTGTGGAGGTTGAAACGGGAATTTTGGAAGATGAATGCGCAGCTATTATGCAGGACTTTTTTAGAAATAGACGGAAAAAATAATTTTGCTTTTAAAATGAATAGGAATGTGATATAATAAATAGTGGAGCAACAGTTCTGCGTGAAGCGGGTCAGGGGAGGAATCCAGCAGCCCTAAGCGATTTGAATTGTGTGCTCTTTTTCGTGCTTTTTTTCCGAATAAATAAGATAGAATAATCTAGAATAAATGATAATAGAAAAGAGAAGATGATGAAAATTCGTGGTTTTGAATTGGTTTCTACTTTTACAGATGAAAATTTATTGCCCAAGCGTGAGACAGCGCATGCAGCTGGTTACGACTTAAAGGTTGCTGTGCGTACGGTTATTGCTCCAGGAGAGATTGTCTTGGTTCCGACAGGAGTTAAGGCTTATATGCAACCGACTGAGGTTCTCTACCTATATGATCGTTCTTCAAACCCTCGTAAGAAGGGTTTGGTTTTAATTAATTCAGTTGGGGTCATTGATGGGGATTATTATGGAAATCCTGGGAATGAGGGGCATATTTTTGCGCAGATGAAGAATATCACAGATCAAGAAGTTGTTCTTGAAGTTGGAGAACGTGTTGTCCAGGCTGTCTTTGCTCCTTTCTTAATTGCAGATGGAGATGCGGCAGACGGCGTGCGGACTGGTGGATTTGGATCGACAGGGCACTAGAATGAAGATTATCTTTGTACGTCACGGGGAGCCAGATTACCGTGAGTTAGAGGAGCGTTCTTATACGGGATTTGGGATAGATTTGGCATCTTTGTCTGAGAAGGGACGACAGCAAGCCCAGGAACTGAGCAAAAATCCTTTCCTCTCTTCAGCAGAAATAATCGTATCTTCTGCAGTCACAAGAGCTTTAGAAACGGCTTCTTATGTGGCTTGTGCTACGGGACTTCCTTTGAGAGTGGAGCCTTTATTACATGAATGGCAGGTCTATGAAAGTGGCACAGATAATTTTGAAAAAGCTCGTACTATGTTTCTAGAAAATAAAGGGGAGTTACTTCCTAATAGTCCTATTCAATATGAGACAGCTACGGAAATGAAGTCTCGTTTTCTAGAATGTATGTCTAAGTATCGAGAACACCAGACTGTGGTAGTGGTAACTCACAACATGCTCATGCGCCAGTTTGTACCAAATGAGAAGATTGATTTTTGCCAAGTGATTGAGTATGAGTTAGAGATATAGAAAGAGGTTTATCATCGCAAAGAAAAAAGCGACATTTGTATGTCAAAATTGTGGGTATAATTCCCCTAAATATCTGGGACGTTGTCCTAACTGTGGGTCTTGGTCTTCTTTTGTAGAAGAGGTTGAGGTTGCCGAGGTAAAGAATGCGCGTGTGTCCTTGACAGGTGAGAAAACCAAGCCCATGAAACTATCTGAGGTGACTTCCATCAATGTCAATCGAACCAAGACGGAAATGGAGGAATTCAACCGTGTACTTGGAGGCGGAGTGGTACCAGGAAGTCTCGTCCTCATAGGTGGGGATCCTGGGATTGGGAAATCAACCCTTCTCTTACAAGTCTCAACCCAGTTGTCTCAAGTGGGAACGGTTCTCTACGTCAGTGGGGAGGAGTCTACCCAGCAGATTAAACTACGTGCAGAGCGTTTGGGTGATATTGATAGCGAGTTTTATCTCTATGCAGAGACCAATATGCAGAGTGTTCGAGCAGAGGTAGAGAGAATCCAGCCAGATTTCCTCATTATTGATTCCATTCAGACGATTATGTCTCCTGAGATTTCAGGGGTGCAGGGGTCTGTTTCTCAGGTGCGTGAGGTGACTGCTGAGCTCATGCAGTTGGCCAAGACCAATAACATTGCTATCTTTATCGTAGGCCATGTGACCAAGGAAGGAACCTTGGCTGGTCCTCGTATGCTAGAGCATATGGTGGATACGGTGCTTTACTTTGAAGGGGAGCGCCACCATACCTTTCGTATTTTAAGAGCGGTCAAAAACCGTTTTGGTTCTACCAATGAAATTGGGATTTTTGAGATGCAGTCAGGCGGTTTGGTTGAGGTCCTTAATCCTAGTCAAGTTTTCTTAGAAGAGCGTTTAGACGGTGCGACTGGTTCGTCCATAGTAGTGACCATGGAAGGGACCCGTCCAATTCTTGCTGAAGTACAGGCCTTGGTGACACCGACCATGTTTGGAAATGCTAAGCGTACGACAACAGGCCTTGACTTCAATCGTGCTAGCTTGATTATGGCTGTTTTGGAAAAACGGGCAGGTCTCTTGCTTCAAAATCAGGATGCCTATCTCAAATCAGCTGGCGGTGTCAAATTGGATGAACCTGCCATTGACTTAGCTGTTGCAGTTGCCATTGCTTCGAGCTATAAAGACAAGCCAACCAACCCTCAGGAATGTTTTGTGGGAGAACTGGGCTTGACAGGAGAGATTCGGCGTGTGAATCGTATCGAGCAACGCATCAACGAAGCTGCTAAACTGGGATTTACTAAGATTTATGTACCCAAAAATTCCTTGACAGGAATCACTCCGCCTAAGGAAATTCAGGTCATTGGAGTGACAACGATTCAGGAAGTCTTGAAAAAGGTATTCTCCTAATAGTTATGGTCAGCTTTAGATGACTAATTATTTTATTGCTAACATTTATTAAAACAAGGAGGAATTTCTTATGAAATTTTCTATGGACAGTCATATGCAATTTCCTTGGTAGAGTTGTCACTCAATCAAGGAGAAACCGTCTATATCCAGCGAGGTAGTATGGTTTACCACACGCCTAACGTAAGTCTCAATACCCAGCTCAATGCTAGCGGTTCAGGTTTGGGACGTTTTGTTAAAGCTGTAGGACGTTCAATGGTTTCTGGTGAAAGCACCTTCATTACTCAAGCTGTAGCAGAGTCTGATAACGGGAACCTTGCTCTAGCACCAGATACTCCTGGGCAAGTAATTGCTCTTGAACTAGGTGAAAAACAATATCGACTGAATGATGGGGCTTTTCTAGCTCTTGATGGTACAGCTTCCTATACTATGGAGAGTCAGTCTATTGGTAAAGCTCTGTTCGGAGGGCAAGGCGGTCTCTTTGTGATGACTACCCAAGGCCAGGGAACTCTCTTGGCCAATGCTTTTGGATCTATCAAGAAAATTGAGCTACAAAACCAAGAAATAACCATTGACAATGCCCATGTGGTGGCTTGGAGTCAATCTTTGGACTATAATATCCACTTAGAAATAGCTTCTGGCAGTCTATTGGTACAGGCGAAGGAGTGGTGAATACCTTCCGAGGAACTGGTGAGGTCTACGTACAAAGTCTCAATCTTCAGAGCTTTGCAGGATCGCTCAATAAGTATATCCAAAAAGGTTCATAAAAATAAAACTAGGACAGAAGCCCAAGCTAGAAGCTGGATGTCTCTGTCCCAGTTTTTTTATATGAAGGTTGACAACTGACAAGACAAAGAAAAGATGGTAAGATAGGATATAAATAATTTGGTGTTCAAATTATCTGATAGACTAGAAAGTGAGTTGTCATGTCCTATTTTGAAAATTTTTTAAAAGCCAATCAAGCCTATGTAGAACTGCATGGAGATCTTCATTTATCAATCAAACCAAAGACCAAGGTTGCAATCGTAACTTGTATGGACTCGCGTTTACACGTTGCGCCAGCTCTTGGGTTGGCTCTGGGAGATGCTCATATTTTGCGGAATGCTGGAGGGCGAGTGACAGATGATATGATTCGCTCGCTTGTGATTTCCCAGCAACAAATGAGGACAAGGGAAATTGTGGTGCTCCATCATACAGACTGTGGTGCACAGACATTTGAAAATGGTCCTTTTCAGGAGTATTTGAAAAAAAGAACTAGGAGTGGATGTTTCTGACAGGGACTTTTTGCCTTTTCAAGACATTGATGAAAGTGTTCGTGAGGATATGAGATTGCTACAGGAAACTCCTCTAATCCCAGATGATGTTGTTATTTCAGGTGCGGTTTACGATGTGGATACAGGAAGGATGACAGTCGTAGAATTGTAAAAAATTCATTTAGAAAGAAAGTGTATGAAGAAAAACAGTATTTTATTTATTTTTATTTTATTGCTATGTATTGGTTTACAGTATGAAACCATCTACTATACGGACGGTTCTATGTCAGGTGCGGAATATGGACTAATGGGAGTTTCTATCTTTCTAGCTCTCTTTTACATGATTCCAGCTCTTTATTTCCTTTTCCGTATTGGGAAAAAATGGGAATTGCCAAAGAAAGCCTTGATTTTGTCTTTATTGGGTGGGATGTTCCTTTCAGGCTGGTTGTCTAGCTTTGCGAATACCTATATCCATGATTTGCTGGGCGTTCTTTTCCCAGATAGTACATTTTTAAATGCCTTTGAAAGTGCTATTGTGGCTCCTTTGGTAGAAGAACCCTTGAAATTGTTGCCACTTGTCTTTGTTTTAGCTTTGATTCCTGTCCGAAAATTAAAATCTTTGTTTTTACTAGGCATTGCTTCCGGTTTGGGATTCCAAATGATTGAGGATATTGGCTACATTCGTACAGATTTGCCAGAGGGATTTGACTTTACCATTTCGAGAATTTTAGAGCGTATCATCTCAGGCATTGCCTCTCACTGGACTTTTTCAGGTCTGGCTGTAGTAGGTGTTTACTTGCTTTACAGAGCCTATAAAGGACAGAAGACTGGCAAGAAAGAGGGGCTTATTTTCCTAGGTTTAGCCTTGGGAACTCACTTCCTGTTTAATTCTCCTTTTGTGGAGTTGGAGACAGAGTTGCCCTTAGCGATTCCAGTGGTTACGGCTATTGCTCTTTATGGTTTTTATCAGGCTTATCGCTTTGTTGAGAAGAACGATGGGTTGATGAACTAGAATACTTTTCAAAAGAATGATGCAAGGGCACAAATATGGTGCCCTTCTTTTATTTTTGATTGAAAAATAGTGCAAAAAGCGCTACAATGGTAGATAGAAAAATCTTGTGAAAAGCACAAGCGATACATATATACCGGAGGAAATCATGTCTTTTTCTGATTTAAAGCTGTTTGCCCTTTCTTCTAACAAAGAATTGGCAGAACGTGTGGCGCAGGAGATTGGGATAGAGTTGGGGAAATCAAGTGTTCGCCAATTTTCAGATGGAGAGATTCAGGTCAACATCGAAGAATCAATCCGTGGGAAACACGTCTTTATCCTACAATCAACTAGCTCACCTGTAAATGACAATCTGCTTGAAATTTTGATTATGGTAGATGCTTTGAAGCGTGCGAGTGCAGAATCTGTCAATGTTGTCATGCCTTACTATGGGTATGCACGTCAGGATAGAAAGGCGAGAGCGCGTGAGCCAATCACTTCAAAACTTGTCGCAAATATGCTTGAAGTAGCTGGAGTGGATCGTTTATTGACAATCGACTTGCATGCTGCGCAGATTCAAGGATTCTTTGATATTCCTGTGGATCATTTGATGGGAGCTCCTCTGATTGCGGATTATTTTGAGCGTCGTGGCATGGTTGGTTCTGACTATGTGGTTGTCAGTCCAGACCATGGAGGGGTGACTCGTGCTCGTAAGTTGGCAGAATTTTTGAAGACATCTATCGCTATTATTGATAAACGTCGTAGCGTTGATAAGATGAATACCAGTGAAGTCATGAACATCATCGGTAAGGTCGAAGGCAAGACTTGTATATTGATTGATGATATGATTGATACCGCTGGAACGATTTGTCACGCAGCAGATGCACTTGCGGAAGCTGGTGCTGTTGAAGTCTATGCAAGCTGTACGCACCCAGTTCTTTCTGGTCCTGCTATGGACAATATCCAAAAATCAGCTATTAAGAAATTGGTTGTTTTGGATACCATCTATCTGCCGGAAGAGCGTTTGATTGATAAGATTGAGCAGATTTCGATTGCTCATCTCTTGGGAGATGCTATCGTCCGTATCCATGAAAAACGCCCACTTTCTCCACTTTTTGGTATTGAGAAAAAGATTTAATGACCAAGCCTGAGATAATTCTCAGGTTTTTTCATCTCTTTTCCGAATAAATAGATAGTAGCAGTGAATCTAGTAAACCTAGATTTAAAAATGTGCTATAATGAAAGGAGAGAAAGTATGACTGTGCGTCATCCGGGCATCAGCCCAACCAATGACTTGGTTGCTAAGAAAATCTTCAGCAATCCAGAAATCACTTGTCAATTTATTCGCGATATGCTGGACTTACCAGCCAAAAATGTAACCATTTTGGAGGGGAGCAACATTCACGTCTTACCTTCCCTGCCGTACTCGGCTCAGGATTTCTATACCAGTATAGACGTCTTGGCGGAGTTGGACAATGGCACTCAGGTAATTATCGAGATTCAGGTGCATCATCAGAATTTTTTCATCAATCGCCTGTGGGCTTACTTGTGCAGTCAGGTCAATCAAAACCTAGAAAAAATTCGCCAACAAGAAGGCAATACTCATCAGAGTTACAAGCACAGCGCACCTGTTTATGCTATTGCTATCGTGGACAGCAATTACTTCTCAGATGATTTGGCTTTTCACAGTTTTAGCATGCGAGAGGACACGACAGGTGAGGTCTTAACCATCACCAATAATGGACAAGAAAACCATCTAGTCAAGATGGCGTTCTTGGAATTAAAAAAATACAGAGAGACCAGCAAAGATAGCATTCGCAAACCATGGTTGGAATTTTTCGGTAACAAACCTTTTACCCAACAACCTGAGCGAGCCATCAGCCAAGCAGACCAACTGCTGGACTATAAGAGCTGGTCCGAGGAGGACAGGAAGATGTTTAGTCAACTACGGATGCGTGAAGAACAAGCGTTATTGGCTCAGGATTATGCTTTGGAAACTGCTAGGGCCGAAGGTATTGAACAGGGGTTAGAGCGTGGGAAAGTTGAAGGAAGAGTTTTTGCTTTTCTAGATATGGTTCGCCAAAGTCTTTTGCCTTCTGAGGTTGCGAGTGAGCAGCTGGGCATGACTGTCGCTGAATTTGAGGCTTTATTATGAGTTCAATCTTTATATAGTAGAAAGTTTATGAAATGGCAAGTGTTATCAAAATACTTGCCGTTTTTACTTGACTTTTATGAGGGTTTATAAGATAATACCAAGGAAGTGAGTTCTATCCAACTGTCTATGTAGATTAGATATGAATGATTTTACTCAAGGATGATTAGTTTGTGAGATTTTCACTCAAAAATACAGTATTTGACGGGTATTTTTCTCACAAAGATGTTTTTTTTACCTTTTTTTCTAAAAATAGGTAAAAACTTTAAAAACTCGAAGAAAACCCTTGACAAATCCTGCAAATATTTATATACTGTATGGTAGTAAGATAGTCTTACGAAAAATATATAATGAAAAATAAAGGAGATAAAACGATGAAAAAAGTTTTATTGACAAGCGTAGCTGCTCTTGCAGCATTTGGTGCCACTCAAGTTGTATCAGCAGACGATACAGCAACTCGCAGTGAAGCTAATGTTCAAACATTGCCAACTGCTAAACCTGCAGAAACTGCTAAACCTGCAGAAACTGCTAAACCTGCAGCTGATGAGAGAACAGTACCTGATGCAGAAATTTCTAAACTCTTTAAAGAAGTAGAGAAAGCAGCTGAACTTGGAGAAGTAGCAGCTGGTAAAGTTAATACTACTGAAAAAGGTGATTTGACTATTGCTGATATTAATGCTTACCTTGCAGTTAAACAATCTGATAAACAAAGAGTTGTTGCAGACAGATATGTTAAAGTTTATGATGAAGACGGTAAAGAACTAAAATTGGATGGCAAAGCAGTTGAGATTAAATATGAAAAATCAGCTAAAAGTACTGTTGAAGTTAAATCTAAACGTGGAACATATAAATTAACAGTTAAAGTAGGAAATGGTAAAGCAACCCTTTTGGCAACTCCTCAATTAGTAGCTTCTGCTGAAAAACCAGCTGCTCAAGCAGCATGGGTTCAATCAGGTTCTCGCTGGTGGTACAAACACGCTGATGGTTCTTACACAACTAACGGTTGGGAAAAAATCAACGGAACTTGGTACTACTTCGACCAAGCTGGTTGGATGGTAACTGGTTGGGTTAAAGATAACGGTACTTGGTACTACTTGAAATCATCAGGTGCAATGGCAACTGGTTGGTACCAAGTAGGAACTAAATGGTACTACTCATACTCATCAGGTGCTCTTGCAGTTAGCACTACTACACCAGATGGTTACACAGTAAACGAAAATGGTGAGTGGGTTTAATTTACAATAATTGAATCATAACAGGAGAGAAATCTCCTGTTTTTTTGACTTTAAACAATGGTAGTGGGTTGAGTTTTGTCTATATCACTGTATGGCAAAAAATTGATGGTAAGATAGTAAATGCTAATGGTGAGTGGGTGTAGTTTGAATTAGTTTATGTCACCAGGAGATTTTTAGCTTAGTGTTTTATAGCAGATACTTACTAAGATAATACTGCAGTTAAATAATTAGTATCTCTAGGAGCTCTTCCATTTGTCAAATGTAAAATCCAATTAGTTAAGAGATATGAAAGAGAAGGATTTTTTTCCTTCTCTTTTGAGTTTGGGATGAATTTGAATCGTCTCGGGTAAATGAAAGAAGTGAACAGGATAATATTTCAGTCCTGTTCACTTTTATGTTATTCATTATTCTAGGGTCTTATAGTAGTGCCTCAAACTCAGCGACAGTCATGCCCAATTGCTCACTCGCAAATTCAGAAGTTAAAACATGTTTGCGTACTAAATCTAGAAAGGTAAAGATTTTCCCACGCTCCAGTCCCTGTTCAATCCCCTCAGCTCGTCCTCGTTCTAAGCCCTTTTCCTCTGCTTGTTCCAAGGCATAGTCATGAGCCAATAATGCTTGTTCTTCACGCATCCGTAGTTGACTAAACATCTTCTTGTCCTCCTCAGACCAGCTCTTGTAGTCCAGCAGTTGGTCTGCTTGACTGATGGCTCGCTCGGGTTGCTGGGTAAAGGGTTTATTCCCAAAAAACTCCAACCACGGTTTGCGAACCTTGTCTTTGCTGGTTTCTCTGTATTTTTTTAGTTCCAAGAATGCCATCTTGATTAGATGGTTTTCTTGACTGTTAGTGCTGGTCTTACAACAACGCTTCGAACTCAGCTACAGTCATACTCAACTGCTGGCAGGCAACCTCGGAAGTCAGAAGACCTTGGCGGACCATGTCTAAGAAAGCAAAGACTCTTCCTTCAACTTTCCCACGTTCAAGTCCCTCTGCTCGTCCTCGTTCAAGACCACGCTCCAACCCTTTTTCTTCGGCTTGTTCCAAGGCATAGTCCTGTGCTAACAAGGCTTGTTCTTCACGCATCCGTAGTTGACTAAACATTTTCCTGTCCTCCTCAGACCAGCTCTTGTAGTCCAGCAGTTGGTCTGCTTGACTGATGGCTCGCTCGGGTTCTTGGGTAAAGGGTTTATTCCCAAAAAACTCCAACCACGGTTTGCGAACCTTGTCTTTGCTGGTTTCTCTGTATTTTTTTAGTTCCAAGAATGCCATCTTGACCAGATGGTTTTCTTGTCCATTATTGGTGATGGTTAAAACCTCACCTGTCGTATCCTCGCGCATGCTAAAACTGTGAAAAGCCAAGTCATCCGAGAAGTAATTGCTATCGACAATTGCGATAGCGTATACTGGTGCGATGTGTTTGTAACTCTGGTGTGTATCACCTTCACGTTGGCGAATTTTTTCAAGGTTTTGATTAACCTGACTGCATAGGTAAGCCCACAAACGATTAATGAAAAAATTCTGATGATGCACCTGAATTTCAATGATAACTTGGGTACCATTGTCCAACTCCGCTAAAACATCTATACTGGTATAGAAATCTTGGGCTGAATAAGGCATGGAAGGCAAGACATGAATATTGCTTCCCTCCAAAATCGTCACATTTTTGGCTGGTAAGTCCAGCATATCGCGGATAAATTGACAAGTGATTTCTGGATTGCTAAAGATTTTCTTAGCAACCAAGTCATTGGTTGGGCTGATGCCCGGATGACGTAATGTCATACTTTCTCTCCTTTCATTATAGCACATTTTTAAATATAGGTTTACTAGATTTGATGCTTCTATCTATTTATTCGGAAAAAGTATGAAAAATACTCGGTCTGGCTCTTCCCAATGGTATTTTTGGGTGCTTTCCTTTATAATGGGTGTATGGATAAGAAAAAATTATTATTGATTGATGGGTCTTCTGTTGCTTTTCGAGCGTTTTTTGCTCTCTATCAACAGTTGGACCGTTTTAAGAATGCAGCTGGTTTGCATACCAATGCGATTTATGGCTTTCAATTGATGTTGAGTCATTTGTTGGAACGGGTTGAGCCCAGTCATATTTTGGTGGCTTTTGATGCGGGAAAGACGACCTTCCGTACAGAGATGTATGCGGACTATAAGGGTGGTCGGGCCAAGACTCCTGATGAGTTTCGTGAGCAATTTCCCTTTATTCGTGAGTTACTGGATCATATGGGGATTCGTCACTATGAGTTGGCTCAGTATGAGCGGATGACATTATTGGAACGCTGGATAAGCTAGCAGAGCAGGATAGTTTTGATATTACCATTGTCAGTGGAGACAAGGATTTGATTCAGCTGACGGATGAGCATACGGTGGTTGAAATTTCCAAGAAAGGTGTAGCTGAGTTTGAGGCCTTTACGCCAGATTATCTCATGGAAAAGATGGGCATTACACCGACTCAGTTTATCGATCTCAAGGCGCTCATGGGTGATAAGTCGGATAATATCCCTGGAGTAACCAAAATTGGTGAAAAGACAGGTATCAAGCTCTTGCTGGAGCATGGCTCACTCGAGGGGATTTATGAGAATATCGATGGGATGAAGGCTTCTAAGATGAAGGAAAATCTTATCAATGATAAGGAACAGGCCTTTTTGTCAAAAACACTGGCGACCATTGATACCAAGGCACCGATTGAGATTGGTTTGAAGGATTTGGTCTATAGTGGTCCAGATGTGGAAAATCTTGGGAAATTCTACGATGAGATGGGCTTCAAACAGCTCAAGCAGGCTTTAAATGTGTCGTCAGCTGATGTGGCTGAGAGTTTGAACTTTACTATCGTTGACCAAATTAGTCAAGATATGCTGAGTGAAGAGTCTATCTTCCATTTTGAGCTTTTTGGTGAGAATTACCATACAGACGATTTGGTTGGTTTTGCCTGGTATTGTGGAGATAAGCTTTATGCTACAGACAAGCTTGAACTTTTGCAAGAGCCGATTTTCAAGGACTTCTTAGAAAAAACACCTCTGAGGGTGTATGACTTTAAGAAGGCTAAAGTTCTCTTGCATCGTTTTGGTGTGGATTTGCAGGCGCCTGCTTTTGATAGCCGTTTGGCTAAATACCTCCTTTCGACTGTGGAGGACAATGAAATTGCGACTATTGCTAGTCTTTATGGTCAGACTTATTTGGTTGATGATGAGACCTTCTACGGTAAGGGTGTTAAAAAGGCCATTCCTGAACGTGAGAAATTCTTGGAACACTTGGCACGTAAGATTGCAGTTTTGGTTGAGACTGAGCCTGTTTTACTTGAAAAACTCAGTGAAAATGGGCAATTAGAGCTTCTTTATGATATGGAGCAACCTCTGGCTTTTGTCCTTGCCAAGATGGAAATTGCTGGGATTAGGGTTAAAAAAGAAACCTTGCTTGAAATGCAGGCTGAAAATGAGCTTGTCATTGAAAAACTCACTCAAGAGATTTATGAACTGGCTGGTGAGGAGTTTAATATCAACTCGCCTAAACAGTTGGGCGTGCTTCTCTTTGAAAAATTAGGGTTACCTTTAGAATACACTAAGAAAACCAAAACTGGATACTCGACAGCGGTGGATGTCTTGGAACGTTTGGCTCCTATTGCTCCGATTGTTAAGAAAATCCTAGACTACCGTCAGATTGCTAAGATTCAGTCTACCTATGTGATTGGTTTGCAGGACTGGATTTTGGCTGATGGCAAGATTCACACGCGCTATGTGCAGGATTTGACCCAGACTGGGCGTTTGTCTAGTGTAGATCCAAACTTGCAAAATATCCCTGTTCGTTTGGAACAAGGTCGTCTCATTCGGAAGGCCTTTGTGCCTGAGTGGGAGGACAGTATGCTACTCAGCTCCGACTATTCACAGATTGAATTACGCGTTTTGGCACATATCTCTAAAGATGAACACTTGATAAAGGCTTTCCAAGAGGGGGCAGATATCCATACTTCGACAGCCATGCGGGTCTTTGGCATTGAGCGTCCTGAGGATGTGACTGCAAACGACCGTCGCAATGCTAAGGCAGTTAACTTTGGAGTGGTTTATGGGATTTCAGACTTTGGCTTGTCTAATAATTTGGGCATCAGCCGTAAGGAGGCCAAAGCCTACATTGATACCTACTTTGAACGTTTCCAGGTATTAAAAACTACATGGATGAAGTGGTGCGTGAGGCGCGTGATAAGGGATATGTAGAGACTCTCTTCAAACGTCGTCGTGAGTTGCCAGATATCAATTCGCGTAATTTCAACATTCGTGGTTTTGCGGAGCGGACAGCCATTAACTCCCCTATCCAGGGTTCGGCGGCAGATATTCTCAAGATTGCTATGATTCAGCTGGATAAAGCCTTGGTTGCAGGTGGTTATCAGACTAAGATGCTTCTGCAAGTGCACGATGAAATCGTCCTTGAAGTTCCTAAATCTGAATTGGCAGAGATGAAAAAATTGGTCAAACAAACCATGGAAGAAGCCATTCAACTCAGTGTTCCCCTCATCGCGGATGAGAATGAAGGGGTAACCTGGTACGAGGCTAAATAAAAAGGGGGATAGTCCTCCTTTTTTTGTAGTAGAATTCTGCAAGCCTTTTCAAATTGTGCTATACTGAAGAAAAAGGAGGATTTCTATGAGTCAAGAATTTATCAATCCAAGTGATGGCGTGATTCGTCAGTATCTCGCAACGAGTAAAACCCTTGCTGTAGTAGGCTTGTCCGATCGTGTAGAAACAACTAGCAATCGAGTGACCAAGGAAATGCAAGCTCGGGGCTATAAAATCATTCCAGTCAATCCCAAGGCTGCAGGTGGGGAAATCTTGGGAGAGAAGGCTTATGCGAGTCTAGCTGAGATTCCTTTTCCTGTAGATATTGTCAATGTTTACCGTCGCAGTGAATTTCTGCCAGATGTGGCGCGTGATTTTCTAAAGGCTGATGCCAAGATTTTTTGGGCACAGCTAGGACTTGAAAGTCTAGAAGCAGAAGAAATCTTGCGTGCTGGTGGATGTGATGACATCGTGATGAATCGCTGTATCAAGAGAGAACACACTCGCTTGATTGAGGAAGCATAAGAAAAAGGTAGCTGGTGGGCTACCTTTTGTGTTATACTCAATGAAAATCAAAGAGCAAACTAGGAAACAAGCCGCAGGCTGCTCAAAACACAGTTTTGAGGTTGTAGATAAGACTGACGAAGTCAGTCACATATATACGGCAAGGCGACGTTGACGTGGTTTGAAGAGATTTTCGAAGAGTATTAGAAAATGCCGATAAGGGTCTGCATACCAAGACTAGTGAAGATGATGGCAATCCAGCAGATGGCTCCTAGAACAATGGATTTTCCACTGGATTTGACCATAGCTACCAGATTTGTTTTGAGACCGATAGCACTCATGGCCATGATAATGAGGAATTTGGAGAGTTGTTTGAGAGGGGTAAAGAAACTACTAGACACACCGAGAGAGGTCAGGAGAGTGGTTAGGAGAGATGCGAGGATAAAGTAAAGTATAAAAAGTGGGAAGACTTTTTTCAGTTGAAGGCCTTGCTTATTTTTTTGCTCACGACTTTGCCAGTAGGAGAGAAAGAGAGTGATGGGGATGATAGCCAGGGTTCGTGTGAGTTTAACAATGGTTGCGGATTCGAGGGTATTGGTCTGGTAGAGACTGTCCCAGGCGCTGGCTGTGGCTGTTACAGAGGAAGTGTCATTGACAGCTGTTCCTGCAAAGAGGGCGAATCCTTCATTAGATAAGTGAAGCCAAGTACCGAGGGTTGGAAAGATAAGTGCAGCCAAAACATTGAAGAAAAAGATAACGGAGATGGCTTGGGCTACTTCCTTTTCCTTGGCGTGGATAACAGGCGCTGTCGCTGCAATGGCAGATCCCCCACAGATGGAAGAACCTACTCCAATCAAGGTAGCCAGTTTTGTGTCCAGTGCAAAGAAGCGCTGGAAAAGGTAGGCAACAATCAAGGCTATTGAAATGGTGGACAGGATAACAGGGAGCGAAGATTGTCCTACTGCGAAGACTTGCGAGATATTGAGACCAAAACCAAGCAAGACAACGGCATATTGGAGCAATTTTTTGGAACTAAAGGTCAATCCCGCATCCAGTTGTTTATAAGACGAGAGAAAGGGATGTAGGAGCATGCCTATGAAAATCGCAAAAACGGGCGCGCCAATAACAGGGAAAAATCCGCCCAGATACCAAGCAAGTAGTGAAATCAGAAGGCAGGCCAAGATACCTGCTCCATTTTTTGATAGAAATGACATAAAAACCTCCAAATAGAATATGTTACCATTATAGACCTGTAAACAGGAAAAGTAAAATAGAAAGTGGAAAGCTATTCTCTAATGTATTTTTGCGGTCGGGGGGCTTTTGTAGTATAATAGAGATACGTTTTGAAAGTAGGAGGTATCTATGGACTTAACTAAGCGCTTTAATAAACAGTTAGATAAGATTCAAGTTTCGTTGATTCGTCAGTTTGACCAGGCTATTTCGGAGATTCCTGGGGTCTTGCGTTTGACCTTGGGGGAACCTGATTTTACAACGCCAGATCATGTCAAGGATGCGGCCAAGCGAGCGATTGACCAGAACCAATCCTACTATACAGGGATGAGTGGCCTGCTGACTCTACGTCAGGCAGCCAGTGACTTTGTTAAGGAAAAGTACCAACTGGACTATGCTCCTGAAAATGAAATCTTGGTTACAATTGGGGCGACAGAGGCTTTATCTGCTACTTTGACGGCTATTTTGGAAGAGGGAGACAAGGTGCTCTTGCCAGCTCCTGCTTATCCGGGTTATGAACCAATTGTCAATCTAGTTGGGGCAGAGGTTGTCGAGATTGATACAACTGAAAATAATTTTGTCTTGACTCCTGAAATGTTGGAGAAGGCCATTTTAGAGCAGGGTGACAAGCTCAAGGCGGTTATCCTCAACTATCCATCCAATCCGACAGGAATTACTTATAATCGGGAGCAGTTGGAAGCTTTGGCAGCTGTTTTGCGTAAGTACGAAATTTTCGTTGTCTGTGATGAGGTCTACTCAGAGTTGACCTACACAGGGGAAGTCCATGTGTCTCTAGGAACTATGCTGAGAGATCAGGCTATTATTATCAATGGTTTGTCTAAATCGCATGCCATGACCGGTTGGCGTTTGGGTCTGATTTTTGCTCCTGTGGCCTTCACAGCCCAGATAATTAAGAGTCACCAATATTTGGTTACTGCTGCAAATACCATGGCTCAACATGCTGCGGTGGAAGCCTTGACGGTTGGTAAAAATGATGCGGAGCCTATGAAAAAGGAATACATCCAGCGTCGGGATTATATTATCGAGAAAATGACTCCTCTTGGTTTTGAGATTATCAAACCAGACGGTGCCTTCTATATCTTTGCTAAGATTCCAGCGGGTTACAATCAAAATTCCTTTGCTTTTTTGAAGGATTTTGCTCAGAAGAAGGCTGTTGCCTTTATCCCTGGAGCTGCCTTTGGGCGTTATGGAGAAGGTTATGTTCGCCTATCTTATGCAGCCAGCATGGAGACTATCAAAGAAGCCATGAAACGACTTGAGGAGTACATGAGAGAAGCATGATTCAGTCTATCACGAGTCAAGGCTTGGTGCTTTATAATCGCAATTTTCGTGAGGATGACAAGCTAGTCAAGATTTTTACAGAGCAGGCTGGTAAGCGGATGTTTTTCGTCAAACACGCTGGTCAATCTAAGCTGGCTCCGGTTATTCAGCCCTTGGTGCTGGCAAGATTTCTCTTGCGAATCAATGATGACGGGCTCAGCTATATCGAGGACTATCACGAGGTGATGACCTTTCCCAAGATTAATAGTGACCTCTTTGTCATGGCCTATGCGACCTATGTGGCAGCTCTCGCAGATGCTAGTTTACAGGACAATCAGCAGGATGCTCCCTTGTTTGCTTTTTTGCAAAAGACTTTGGAGTTGATGGAAGCAGGCTTGGATTATCAAGTTTTGACCAATATTTTTGAAATTCAAATCTTGACTCGATTTGGGATCAGCCTCAATTTTAATGAGTGTGTCTTTTGCCATCGGGTCAGTCAGGCTTTTGATTTTTCTTTCAAATATGGAGCCTGCCTCTGTCCAGAGCATTATCATGAAGATGAGAGACGTTGCCATCTCAATCCCAATATCCCTTATCTGCTCAATCAATTTCAAGCCATTGATTTTGAGACTTTGGAGACCATTTCGCTCAAGCCTGAAATCAAGCAAGAACTACGCCAATTTATGGATCAACTCTACGAAGAGTACGTTGGGATTCACCTAAAATCAAAGAAATTTATTGATTCCCTAGCAGACTGGGGTCAATTACTAAAAGAGGAAAAGAAATGAAAAAAATCGCAGTAGATGCCATGGGGGGCGATTACGCACCCCAAGCCATCGTTGAGGGTGTCAATCAAGCCCTAGCTGACTTTTCAGATATCGAAGTTCAACTCTACGGAGATGAAGCTAAAATCAAGCAATATCTGACAGCGACAGAGCGCGTCAGCATTATCCATACGGATGAAAAGATTGATTCAGACGATGAACCTACGAGAGCTATTCGGAAGAAGAAAAATGCCAGTATGGTATTGGCGGCCAAGGCTGTCAAAGAAGGCGAAGCAGACGCTGTTCTCTCAGCTGGGAATACAGGTGCTTTACTAGCAGCAGGATTTTTCATCGTGGGTCGTATCAAGAATATTGACCGTCCTGGGCTTATGTCGACTTTGCCGACTGTAGATGGGAAAGGTTTTGACATGCTGGACCTCGGTGCTAATGCAGAAAATACAGCCCAGCACCTCCATCAATACGCGGTTCTAGGCTCCTTCTATGCCAAAAATGTCCGTGGCATTGCGCAACCACGTGTTGGTTTACTTAACAATGGAACAGAGAGTAGTAAGGGCGACCCACTTCGTAAGGAAACTTATGAATTATTAGCAGCTGATGAAAGTTTAAACTTTATCGGAAACGTGGAAGCGCGTGATTTGATGAATGGCGTTGCGGATGTTGTTGTGGCAGATGGTTTCACGGGAAACGCTGTGCTCAAATCCATTGAAGGGACAGCCATGGGAATCATGGGATTGCTCAAGACCGCTATTACAGGCGGTGGTCTTCGAGCGAAACTAGGCGCACTCCTTCTCAAGGACAGCCTCAGAGGTTTGAAAAAACAGCTCAATTACTCAGATGTTGGTGGAGCAGTCTTGTTTGGTGTCAAGGCACCTGTTGTCAAGACTCATGGCTCAAGCGATGCCAAGGCTGTTTATAGTACAATCCGCCAGATTCGTACCATGCTAGAAACAGACGTAGTTGCCCAGACTGCGCGTGAATTTTCAGGAGAATAAAAGAGATGACAGAAAAAGAAATTTTTGACCGTATTGTGACCATTATCCAAGAGCGACAGGGAGAGGACTTTGTCGTGACAGAATCCTTGAGTTTGAAAGACGATTTGGATGCTGACTCAGTTGACTTGATGGAGTTTATCTTGACACTGGAAGATGAATTTAATATCGAAATCAGTGACGAGGAAATTGATCAACTCCAAAGTGTAGGGGATGTGATTAAAATCATTCAAGTAAAATAAAGATAAGAAGTTCCAAGGCATTTGCTTTGGAATTTTTTCTTTGGCTCAAGTGACTGTTTAGGAACAGATTTAGTCTTTCTAGGGACAGTAGAAATCTGAGGACAAATAAGGGATATAATGGAGTCAGAAAAAATCAATCTCCAAAAAGGAGATAAGAAATGAAGATCAAATGAAAATATCGATTGATTTCTGCTAGAACAAAAATGTTAATATAGTTACAATTTTAATTGACTTTCCTTTTTTACAGGACTATAATGTAGATATAAAAAGGATTTATTTTATAGTTGGGGGAAGGTGATGGCTATGTACTTTTGATAAACTAGTCTCTATCTTATATTCTTGGAAATGTTAGGAGATCTTATGGTTCAGGTTCATGAACCTGACATCTATTTTGACTTCGTTTCTATTTGATTTTCTTACTTTGGATTTATCTATTTTAGGAGGAAATGGCTATGAAAAAATCTAAACTACTCACTCTTGGTTTGCTTGCAGGTGCTGGTCTGCTTTTGTCTATCAACCAAGCACAGGCTGCAGATACTTGGGTTAAAAATGGTGCTGACTGGAATCTTTCACAAGATGGCAGTCTCGCTAAGGATAAATGGGTACAAAATGCTGGCTCTTGGTACCACTTTGACGGTTCTGGTAACATGCAGACAGGCTGGCTCAAAGACGGAAATACATGGTATTCCCTAGCAGATAGTGGCGCTATGCGTACTGGCTGGTACAAGGAAGGTAGCACATGGTACTCCCTAGCAGATAGTGGCGCCATGCGTACAGGTTGGTACCAAGAAGGGTCTACATGGTATTACCTCAAAGGCAGTGGTGCTATGGCAACAGGATGGGCGACTGCAAATGGTAAATGGTCTTACTTTGAAAAATCAGGTGCTATGGTCGCAGATAGAGCTGTTCCAGCCAGTGATGGGGAAAGTTATGTCATTGGTAAGGATGGCTATCTAGCAAATAGAAAAGATGCTGGATACAATATTCATGATATTGTCAAACTTGGAGATGGGCAAGAATATTTGCTAAATGCTAAAGGTGACGATGTTATTATTGAAAAAAATGCTTGGTATATCAGACCAGAGTTCAAGAAGTTTTCTAATAAATATGGAGATGAGGTTGCAAATACTACCTTAGCTTTAGTGGATAATAAAGAAGAAGGACAAGAAATTGATCCTAAGGCAGTTGTACAGAACTTCCAAAACTTACCAAATCGGTACTACTTTGATGAAAATGGACATCGTGTGGTTAATATCCCAGCAATGACAACCTATTCAGAGATTAAAAAAAGCTGGCAATGATGTCTATTTAGAAAATCCAGGTGCACGACTTCGTCTTGGGGCTACCAGCTTTACAATCAATAACAATAAACTATACTATTTAGAAAATGAGCAAGGTAAGCTCAAAACAGGTTACTTTGTATTAATTGATGATGGTATGGCTACAACCCACTATCACATCTTAGCCTATGCGGGTCAATCTGGTGAAATTCTTAAGATGAAACGCTTACCATCAGGAGTTTCAGATTATCTGGATAAAGAAATCGATGGTTTATACGGTGAAAAAATTAAGATTGAATCTCCACACTCAAACGAATATTATAAAGTGGTCGTGGTTAAATAAAAATAATATCTTCACAACTAATCGTTAACGCTCTAACCAATATACCATTTTCAGGAGGCTTTAGATTTCTTGTATTTTAAAAGGAAGCTAAAGCCTTTTGTAGATGGAGCAGGGGATAGAGTTAGCTATAAAATAATGAAAAGGAGTCTGTCATGGAAATGAAAAATACATTTGTAGAATTGGAACAATTTGAAGAGTTAACCCCAGAGGTATTGAAGGAAGTGAATGGTGGAGGGATTTTTGAAGATGTCGTAAAATGGTGCGATAAGTTATTTAGTACGGGTAGACACTTTGCTTAAATTCACAGTATTCGTTAGAGATTAGATTTATTTATGATTATTTTAGAATTCTTAGTTTCTGTGCTATATATACTGTTGGTAGTCGTTTCAACCATGGTACCTACTATTTATTTGGGTGCTCAAATTTCCCCAGAATTTTATAAAAAACGTTATTGGGTCCTTGTATTTTTAATTAGTTTATCTGCTCGTCAAACATTTGGAGAATTATTCCATATAGGAATCATTCTCTTCTTTTACTGTGTTTTTTTATTAGAATTGCATAAAAGAAAAGGGGAAGCTTTTTTTCTTTCTCTGTATCTTTTTCTCTTCTTTCAGAGTATTCGTTATTTATTTTTGACAATTTGGATTCGTGTATTATCCGGTGAGCCTTGTTGTTTTGTAGATTCGTTTTCCACGTTATATAGATCTGTATTTGATTTATTATCAATATTTCTATGTTGTAAAATAATGAAGCGTTGGTCTTTGGATTTGGATTTATTCTTTTCAGATGCTTTCAAAATCCACTATCGTAAGAGTTTTTTCATTATCCTACCTCTGACTGTGTTTAGGATATTCTCTTCGTTTATGACCAATATAAATAGTTCTTTCTACGTTCGTTTTGACACGACCATCTCTCTCCTAATTTTCATTCTTTTTTTCTCTTGGCTCTTTTACATCAAGCATTTGGAGCAGGTTTATCGTGATGAGCAGACCATTCAGAGACAGGAAGATGAAAATCGTTCCTTGCAAGGGATGGTGGACAAGCTAGGTCATCTCTATGATGAAGTGCGAGGTTTCCGTCATGATTTTGCAGGAATTGTCGCCAGCATGGAACCTGCCATAGCCAATCAAGACATGACTGAAGTTTCTACCATTTATCAAGATGTCTTTCTAAAGACCAATGAAAAGCTGAGGAAGGCGGATTACACGGCCTTTAATCTTCATAATATCCATGATATAGCCATTCGTAATACCTTGGCAAAAGCCATGATTGTGGCAGATAAGCAGGGAATTCATTTTAGTTTGGAGACGGTGGGGGTCGTAGAAGAACTAGCATTGCCGATGTTGGAGGCTATCCGTATCCTCTCTATCCTCACGACAAATGCCTTAGAGGCAGCCAGTGAGGCGGAAAATCCGCAGATTCGGGTTGCTTTATTGGCAGGCGATAGGAGTGTCCGTTTTATCATTGAAAACACTCGTAAGAAAGAAGAACTGAATCCCAGCATTCTCAGTCAAAAGGGTTACTCTACCAAGGGAAACCACAGTGGACTGGGCTTAGCAACCTTGGAGGATATGGTTTTTCATTATGATTTAAACTTAGATACCCAGCTAGGAGAGACGACTTTTAGACAAGATTTAGAATTGCCATTTAAGGATGAGAAACGAGGGGGAAAGGAATGAGAATTTTAGTTTTGGAAGACGATAGAGTCCAGCAAGGACGGATAGAGCAGACTTTACTAGATATTGGTCGCTCTCGTAATTTGAGATTGGAAATTGATATTGCCAAAAACTATGGGGACGTTGAAAAGTATTCTCAGCATTTTGATCATTACCAGCTCTATTTATTAGATTTAGAGATTGATGGAGAGCGTGAACGGGGCTTTCAGGTTGCTCAACAGGTTCGGGAGCGGGATCCTTTTACAAGTATTGTCTTTGTGTCCACACACTCGGAGGCTTTGCCACTAGCTTTTCGCTACCACTTGTCTGCCTTGGATTTTATTTCCAAGGATCAGCCAGAGGCGGACTACCGTCATCAGCTGGAGCGCTGTCTGGACTATGTACTGGCAGTGGACAAGAGGGAAAATATGCGTCTCTTTACCTATAGTTTTGAGGGGAGACGGGGCTTTACTCTACCCTACCATGAGATTTTAGCCTTTGAAACCTCAGTGGAATCTCATCGTATCAAGGTCTACTACGCCAATCATTCTATCAAAACCATTTATGGTAGTCTCAAGGATATCGCTGCCAAGGCTGAAAAAGATTACTTTGTCTATGCCAATCGCAATACGTTAGTCAGTTTACAGGCCATTGAAGAGATGACTGCCACAGAAGTGACCTTGTTAGAAGGCTTGCACTTCCCCGTATCACGAACAGCCAGAAGAACCCTTAAAAAACATCTTAATGTCTAATATCTGTTAGACTTGGATGAGTTTATCAATAAGAATGTCGGAAAATTTTCTGATATTCTTATTTTTTTGACTTCTTTTTCGAATAGATAGGTAAGAGGAAACAGAAAGGAGCCTAGTTCATGTATCTACCGATTTTCCATTCATGGTACATTAAATTATTTTTTTAAATAAAATTGAATTTAGTTGTACATTTTCGAATTATTTTTCGAATAAATAAGTGAGACGAAAAGGAAGGAGATTACGCGATGTATTTACCAATTTTTTATCCGTGGTTTACTAAATTATTTTTCAAATAAATTTGATTTAGTTGTTTATTTTCGAATTATTTTTCGAATAAATAAGTGAGACGAAAAGGAAGGAGACTACGCGATGTATTTACCAATCTTATTGCCATGGTTTATCAAATGGTATTTGAAATAAATGAAATTTACCTGTTCATTTTAAATCACTTCTCAAATAGATAAGTGAGACGAAAAGGAATTCAGTAATTTATCTATTCTGGTTTTTAAAATGGTTTAAGAGCCAGAAATCGTAAACTAAAAAATAGAAATAAAGGAGAAAAAAGATGACAAATTTTGACAAAATGGAACAGAACTTTGTAGCTCTTACAGAAGAAGAGTTGATGAATGTAGATGGAGGAATTGCACCAATTATTATTGGTGGTGTAGTTATTGGTTGGAAATTAATTGAGGTGTAGTCGCTTGCTACAGTTTCAGCAGGTGCGGGCATAGTCGCAGGATATTATGCTAATCGACCATAATTTTGTAGATATATATGAAATTTGTTAAATTAATGTTGAAGATTTGGCCTGAGCTTATGGTATTACTTAGTTCAATATCTTATACAATTATCAGGTTGGTAGCTGATGTGAATAAGCTACCCTTACCTACATGGTTTGATGATTTTAATATACCAACAATTTCATTGTTTTTAATGGTATTCATTTTATTATATAGAAGTAAAGGAGAAAAGAATGGATAAATTTCAAGTAGTTGATGAGAAAGATTTGCAAGTAATTGAAGGAGGAATTGAACCTATTTCGATTATATTTGGCCTAAGTGCTATTGCATTTGGCGCATTTGGGGCTGGTTACACATTTGGTTCAGATTTGGCTCGTCGTGGGCGTTAGATAATGAACAGTCGCAACCTTAATCTTAATACATTGTTACCTAAACTAGCCACTATATGTCCTTTGTTGGGAATAACTCTTAATCTCGCGCTTCATGTGATTCGTACAGGTTCGTTAGTATCCTTTAATTGGCAATGGACTTTGGTTGGTTTGCTTTTCTCAGCATATTTTGGTATTTTTCGCAAAGATTTGTCAAAAAATAATCAAAGATATAAATGATGAATCTGAATCAAAGGGATTTTGTGCATGTGAATGGCAGAGCTTTCCGCCATTTCTTATCAGGTAAATAGGAGTCTAACATGAAAACATTTTTATTAGGTTTTGCTGAGGGGTATTTTACCGTATCGCTTATAATCTACATCGCAACGTATTTGATTTTGAGAAATCCAATCAATACCCTATTTTATCCAGAAATTTACCCTGTTTTATTTGGGCTATTTTATCTAGGATATAAGGTCAATAAAAAGTAGTTTAGAGTCTAAACATATAAAAATATATAAAAATTAAGGAGAAAAAAAGATGACAAATTTTGACAAAATGGAACAGAACTTTGTAGCTCTTACAGAAGAAGAGTTGATGGATGTGGATGGGGGAATTATTCCGATAGCAGTAGCAGCTAGTATTATTGCAGGTTCAGCATTTGCCGGTTTAAGTGCAGGTGTAGCTATTGGAATTAGCCGAAACAAGAGATAATGAGAGAATCAATGAAGTTTTCAAACGAATTTGCGGCTATTATTATATCAGCCTCAGGAATGGTGGGTTTATTAGTAGGAGTAGCTATTGGATTAGCTAGTATTATTTAAAAAGGAGTATATCATGCAAAATTTGAATCAATTTGAAATCGTAGACCAAAATGAATTAGAGCAAGTACAAGGTGGAGTAGGTTTATTGATTGTTATTGGAGGCTCATTACTTGCTGCAGGTGGAGCTGGAGTAGTGGGTTATTGGTTATCTCGTACGTTTGGTTAATATATTTAAAGGAGTAGGTAGGATATGAAAAAATTAGAAGAAAAATTTGAGATCATGGCAGAAGCAGATTTGGCTAGTACCAAGGGCGGACTTATTATTACTACTTCTACAGCTATCGCTTGGGGTATTTTAGGAGTCGTTACCTATATGTACGGTCGTCATCTAGGAAGCAGACGTTAATTTTAACAATTTGATACATATTTTATTAAAGAATGTAAGAAAAACTATGAATCGTAATTTAGAACGGTGTTATCTATTCTGACTAGGAATAGATCATACCAGAGGTGGCTTAGAAATAGCAGGGACATTAGAAATTGAAGTAACTTTAAATAGGATGTCGTAAAGGTTACTATCAATGATTTATTTGTCCCAAGCTTGCCTAGGGTGACAGTAAAAAATCAATTTCCTTTCATACCATATTTTTAGTAGGTAGAACGCTTGTTCTGCCTATTTTTTTATCTCAAAAGTGCAGTTGAGGTGTTTATTTATATCGTTTGGAGTTTATTTGGAGTTTTACATGTATTTTTGATAAAATAGGTATAGAAATTAGGAAAGTCGAAGAAAAGGAATGAAGAAGGTTTTAAGATATTTTTTAGTATTTGTTTTTCTATTTTTGATGAATATTTTCATCTTTAAGATACTAGCAACTCTGGGATTTCAACTGACAATGAGTGAAAAGAGTTATATTGTACCACCGCTGTTTTCGATTATCGTTTTATATATGATTGACAAAATAATTAGGAAGAAAAAGAAATAAATATATATTTTAGGTAGGACGTTTGTTCTGCCTATTTTTTATCCCAAAAGTGCATTTGGGAGGTAGATAGGCGCATTTGGGGAGGAAGTCCAGTTTTTGTTTGAGGATTGGGGTAAGATAGGTATTATCAGATGAGTTTATACTCTTCGAAAATCTCTTCAAACCACGTCAATGTCGCCTTGCCGTGTAGATGTTACTGACTTCGTCAGTTCTATCTACAACCTCAAAGCCGTGCTTTGAGCAACCTGCGACTAGTTTCCTAGTTTGATCTTTGATTTTCATTGGGTATTAGGAAAAGGAGATGAATATGAAATTTGGGAAACGTCACTATCGTCCGCAGGTGGATCAGATGGACTGCGGTGTAGCTTCATTAGCCATGGTTTTTGGCTACTATGGTAGTTACTATTCTTTAGCTCACTTGCGAGAATTGGCCAAGACAACCATGGATGGGACAACGGCTTTGGGCTTGGTCAAGGTGGCAGAGGAAATTGGTTTTGAGACGCGAGCAATTAAGGCGGATATGACGCTCTTTGACTTGCCAGATTTGACTTTTCCTTTTGTTGCCCATGTGCTTAAGGAAGGAAAATTGCTCCACTACTATGTGGTGACTGGGCAGGACAAGAACAGCATTTATATTGCCGACCCAGATCCTGGGGTGAAATTGACTAAACTGCCACGTGAGCGTTTTGCGGAAGAATGGACAGGAGTGACTCTTTTTATGGCACCTAGTCCAGACTATAAGCCTCATAAGGATCAAAAGAATGGTCTGCTCTCTTTTATCCCTATATTAGTGAAGCAGCGTGGCTTGATTGCCAATATCGTTTTGGCAACACTCTTGGTAACCTTGATTAACATTGTGGGTTCTTATTATTTGCAGTCTATCATTGATACCTATGTGCCAGATCAGATGCGTTCGACGCTGGGGATTATTTCTATTGGGTTGGTTATCGTCTATATTCTCCAGCAGGTCTTGTCTTACGCTCAGGAGTATCTCTTACTTGTTTTGGGGCAACGCTTGTCGATTGACGTAATTTTGTCCTATATCAAGCATGTTTTTCACCTACCTATGTCCTTTTTTGCGACACGTAGGACAGGGGAGATCGTGTCTCGTTTCACAGATGCTAACAGTATCATCGATGCGCTGGCTTCGACCATTCTTTCGATTTTCCTAGATGTGTCAACGGTTGTCATTATTTCCCTTGTTTTATTTTCACAAAATACCAATCTCTTTTTCATGACTTTATTGGCGCTGCCTACCTATACAGTGATTATCTTTGCCTTTATGAAGCCGTTTGAAAAGATGAATCGGGATACCATGGAAGCTAATGCGGTTCTGTCTTCCTCTATCATCGAGGATATCAACGGTATTGAGACTATTAAGTCCTTGACCAGTGAAAGTCAGCGTTACCAAAAGATTGACAAGGAATTTGTGGATTATCTGAAAAAATCCTTTACCTATAGTCGGGCAGAAAGTCAGCAAAAGGCTCTGAAAAAAGTTGCCCATCTCTTGCTCAATGTCGGCATTCTCTGGATGGGGGCTGTTCTGGTCATGGATGGCAAGATGAGTTTGGGGCAGTTGATTACCTATAATACCTTGCTTGTTTACTTTACCAATCCTTTGGAAAATATCATCAATCTGCAAACCAAGCTTCAGACAGCGCAGGTTGCCAATAACCGTCTTAACGAGGTCTATCTGGTAGCTTCTGAGTTTGAGGAGAAGAAAACAGTTGAGGATCTGAGCTTGATGAAGGGAGATATGACCTTCAAGCAGGTTTCCTACAAGTATGGCTATGGTCGAGACGTTTTTGTCGGATATCAATTTGACGATTTCCCAAGGCTCTAAGGTGGCTTTTTGTGGGGATTTCAGGGTCAGGTAAGACGACCTTGGCTAAGATGATGGTGAATTTTTTTATGATCCAAGTCAGGGAGAGATTAGTCTGGGTGGTGTCAATCTCAATCAGATTGATAAAAAAAGGCTCTGCGTCAGTATATCAACTATCTGCCTCAACAACCTTATGTCTTTAACGGAACGATTTTTGGAGAATCTTCTTTTGGGAGCCAAGGAGGGACGACTCAAGAGGATATCTTACGGGCAGTCGAGTTAGCAGAGATTCGGGAGGATATTGAGCGTATGCCATTGAATTATCAGACAGAATTGACTTCGGATGGGGCAGGAATCTCAGGTGGTCAACGTCAGAGAATTGCTCTGGCGCGTGCTCTCTTGACAGATGCGCCGGTCTTGATTTTGGATGAGGCAACTAGCAGTCTGGATATCTTGACTGAGAAGCGAATTGTCGATAATCTGATGGCTTTAGACAAGACCTTGATTTTCATTGCTCACCGCTTGACCATTGCTGAGCGGACAGAGAAGGTTGTTGTCTTGGATCAGGGCAAGATTGTTGAAGAAGGAAAGCATGCTGATTTGCTTGCACAGGGTGGCTTTTACGCCCATTTGGTGAATAGCTAGAAAGAGGAGAGGATGAAACCAGAATTTTTAGAAAGTGCAGAGTTTTATAATCGTCGTTATCATAATTTTTCCAGTCGGGTGATTGTACCTATGTCCCTTCTGCTCGTGTTTTTACTTGGATTTGCAACTTTGGCAGAGAAGGAGATGAGTTTGTCTACTAGAGCTACTGTCGAGCCTAGTCGTATTCTTGCTAATATTCAGTCAACTAGCAACAATCGCATTCTTGTCAATCATTTGGAAGAAAATAAGCTGGTCAAGAAGGGGGAGCTTCTTGTTCAATACCAGGAAGGGGCAGAGGGTGTCCAAGCGGAGTCTTATGGCAGTCAGTTGGACATGCTCAAGGATCAAAAAAAGCAATTGGAGTATTTGCAAAAGAGCCTGCAAGAAGGGGAGAACCACTTTCCAGAGGAGGATAAATTTGGCTACCAAGCCACCTTTCGCGACTACCTCAGCCAAGCAGCTAGTCTTAGGGCTAGTACATCTCAACAAAATGAGACCATCGCGTCCCAGAATGCAGCAGCTAGTCAAACCCAAGCCGAAATCGGTAACCTCATCAGCCAAACAGAGGCTAAAATTCGCGATTACCAGACAGCTAAGTCAGCTATTGAAACAGGCGCTTCCTTGGCCAGTCAGAATCTAGCCTACTCTCTCTACCAGTCCTACAACTCTCAGGGGGAGGAAAATCCGCAAGCTAAGGCCCAGGCTGTTGCGCAGGTTGAAGCGCAGCTTTCTCAGTTAGAATTTAGTCTCGCTACTTACCGTGTCCAGTATGCAGGTTCGGGTGCCCAACAAGCCTATGCGTCAGGCTTAAGCAGTCAATTAGAGTCCCTTAAATCCCAACATTTGGCAAAGGTTGGTCAGGAATTGACTCTTCTAGACCAGAAAATCTTGGAGGCAGAGTCAGGTAGGAAGGTACAGGGAAATCTTCTAGACAAGGGGAAAATTACGGCGAGTGAGGATGGGGTGCTTCATCTTAATCCTGAGACCAGTGATTCTACCATGGTTGCAGAGGGGGCTCTACTAGCCCAACTCTATCCGTCCTTGGAAAAAGAAGGGAAAGCCAAACTAACAGCTTATCTTAGTTCAAAGGATGTAGCAAGGATCAAGGTAGGTGATTCTGTTCGCTATACGACGACTCATGATGCCAAGAATCAACTTTTCCTAGATTCTACTATTACAAGTATTGATGCGACAGCTACTAAGACTGAAAAAGGGAATTTCTTTAAAATCGAGGCGGAGACTAATCTAACTTCGGAGCAGGCTGAAAAACTTCGGTATGGGGTGGAAGGTCGTCTACAGATGATTACGGGCAAGAAAAGTTATCTACGTTATTATTTGGATCAATTTTTGAACAAAGAGTAATGTTCGTGTTTTTAGAGTTAAATGTTTTTTAAACTGTGAGAAAGATTCTTCTTGCAGTTTTTTTTCTTTATGATTTTTGAGGCTGCCACGTCATTTATTCGGTTAAATTCTTGTAATTTTAGGTTTTTTATGGTAGAATGTGCTCAAGTAATACGAAAGGCGAACTTTAAAATGTCAAAACAATTGATCTATTCGGGAAAAGCTAAAGATATCTATACAACTGAGGATGAAAATCTTATTATTTCGACTTACAAGGACCAGGCGACTGCTTTTAACGGTGTCAAGAAGGAGCAGATTGCAGGTAAGGGAGTGTTGAATAATCAGATTTCATCTTTTATTTTTGAGAAATTAAATGCGGCTGGTGTGGCGACTCATTTTGTGGAGAAGCTTTCAGACACGGAACAACTCAATAAAAAGGTTAAGATTATTCCTTTGGAAGTCGTGCTCCGCAACTACACGGCTGGTTCCTTTTCAAAACGTTTTGGCGTAGACGAAGGTATTGCATTTGAAACTCCGATTGTCGAATTTTACTATAAAAATGATGATTTGGATGATCCATTTATCAATGACGAGCATGTGAAATTCCTACAGATTGCGGATGACCAGCAGATTGCCTACTTGAAGGAAGAAACGCGTCGTATTAATGAACTTTTGAAAGGCTGGTTTGCTGAGATTGGGCTTAAGTTGATTGACTTTAAGCTAGAGTTCGGTTTTGATAAGGATGGCAAGATTATCTTGGCAGACGAATTTTCACCAGATAACTGCCGTTTGTGGGATGCGGATGGCAATCACATGGACAAGGATGTTTTCCGTAGAGGATTGGGAGAGCTAACAGACGTTTATGAAGTTGTCTGGGAGAAGTTGCAAGGTTTGAAATAATCTGTTTGCAACGGAAAACCTTCGTCTCTCAACTAAAAGGACTTAGGCTGAAAAGGTCCCACAGACCTTTTCACTCCGTAGAGGATTGGGAGAACTAACAGATGTTTACGAGATTGTCTGGGAAAAGTTGCAGGGTTTGAAATAACAACCTCAAGGTCGTTGGAACATTGTAAGAGCTGAAATAAAGGAATAAGAATTGATGGATAAACGTATTTTTGTTGAAAAAAAGGCTGATTTTCAGGTCAAGTCAGAGAGTTTGGTGAGAGAACTCCAGCACAACTTGGGACTTTCAAGCTTGAAAAGTATTCGCATCGTGCAAGTTTATGATGTATTTGACTTGGCAGAGGACCTGTTTGCACCTGCAGAGAAACACATTTTCTCTGAGCAGGTGACAGACCATGTTTTGGACGAAGCGGCTGTGCAGGCGGATCTTGCCAACTATGCTTTCTTTGCCATTGAAAGACTACCAGGGCAGTTTGACCAGCGTGCAGCATCTTCACAGGAAGCCTTGCTTTTACTAGGAAGTTCAAGTGATGTAACGGTTAATACAGCCCAACTTTACTTGGTGAATAAAGATATTGATGCGACTGAGTTGGAAGCGGTCAAGAACTATCTGCTCAACCCAGTTGATTCTCGCTTCAAGGACATCACGACAGGGATCGCCAAGCAGGAATTTTCAGAGTCAGACAAGACCATTCCTAGATTGACTTTCTTTGAAAGCTATACAGCAGAAGACTTTGCCCGCTATAAGGCCGAGCAAGGGATGGCCATGGAAGTGGATGATTTGCTCTTTATTCAAGACTACTTCAAGTCAATAGGGCGCGTGCCAACTGAGACGGAACTCAAGGTTTTGGATACTTACTGGTCTGACCACTGCCGTCACACAACTTTGAGACAGAGTTGAAACACATTGATTTCTCCGCATCGAAATTCCAAAAACAATTGCAGTCAACCTATGACAAATATATCGCTATGCGCGATGAGTTGGGACGCTCTGAAAAACCGCAAACCTTGATGGATATGGCCACTATTTTCGGTCGTTATGAGCGTGCTAATGGACGTTTGGATGACATGGAAGTGTCTGACGAAATCAATGCTTGCTCAGTAGAAATCGAAGTAGACGTTGATGGTGTGAAAGAACCATGGCTCCTCATGTTTAAAAACGAAACCCACAATCACCCAACTGAGATTGAGCCATTTGGTGGGGCTGCTACCTGTATTGGTGGAGCTATTCGTGACCCATTGTCAGGTCGTTCTTACGTTTATCAAGCCATGCGTATCTCGGGTGCTGGTGATATTACAGCACCGATTTCGGAAACTCGTGCTGGTAAATTACCACAACAAGTCATTTCTAAGACAGCGGCTCATGGTTATTCTTCTTATGGGAATCAGATTGGGCTTGCGACGACTTACGTTCGTGAGTACTTCCACCCAGGTTTTGTAGCCAAACGCATGGAGCTAGGTGCCGTTGTCGGTGCGGCTCCTAAGGGCAATGTTGTCCGTGAAAAACCGGAAGCGGGTGATGTCATTATCCTCCTTGGCGGCAAAACAGGCCGTGACGGTGTCGGTGGTGCGACAGGCTCTTCTAAGGTTCAAACGGTTGAGTCTGTAGAGACTGCTGGAGCCGAAGTTCAAAAAGGAAATGCTATCGAAGAACGTAAGATTCAACGTCTTTTCCGTAATGGCGATGTCACTCGTCTGATCAAGAAATCCAATGACTTTGGTGCTGGTGGTGTCTGTGTAGCCATCGGTGAATTGGCTGATGGCCTTGAAATCGACCTTAACAAAGTGCCTCTTAAATACCAAGGCTTGAATGGTACCGAAATTGCCATCTCTGAATCTCAAGAACGGATGGCTGTGGTGGTTCGTCCTGAAGACGTAGATGCCTTCGTTGCTGAATGTAACAAAGAAAATATTGATGCTGTTGTGGTGGCGACAGTAACTGAAAAACCAAATCTAGTCATGCACTGGAATGGTGAGACAATCGTGGACTTGGAGCGCCGTTTTCTTGATACAAACGGTGTGCGCGTGGTCGTTGATGCAAAGGTGGTGGACAAGGATGTCAAGCTTCCAGAAGAACGTCAAACATCTGCTGACACACTTGAAGCAGCTACCCTTGCGGTTCTATCTGATCTCAACCATGCTAGTCAAAAAGGATTGCAGACTATCTTTGATTGCTCTGTTGGTCGTTCAACGGTCAATCACCCACTTGGCGGTCGCTACCAACTCACACCAACTGAGGCATCTGTGCAGAAATTACCAGTTCAACACGGTGTGACTCATACTGCGTCAGTCATTGCTCAAGGCTTCAACCCTTATCTAGCAGAATGGTCTCCATACCACGGTGCTGCCTATGCGGTGATCGAAGCAACTGCTCGTTTGGTTGCTACGGGTGCCAACTGGTCTAAGGCTCGTTTCTCTTATCAAGAGTATTTCGAGCGTATGGACAAGCAGGCTGAGCGTTTTGGTCAGCCAGTAGCAGCTCTTCTAGGCTCTATCGAAGCACAAATTCAGCTTGGCTTGCCATCTATAGGTGGTAAGGACTCCATGTCTGGTACCTTTGAAGAATTGACGGTGCCACCAACCTTGGTAGCCTTTGGTGTGACAACAGCAGATAGCCGTAAGGTGCTCTCTCCAGAATTTAAAGTTGCTGGGGAAAACATCTACTACATCCCAGGTCAAGCTCTTGCTGCAGAGATTGATTTTGACTTGATTAAGTCTAATTTTGCTCAGTTTGAAGACATCCAAGCTGGTCACAAAGTGACATCTGCATCAGCTGTCAAATATGGTGGTGTGGTTGAAAGTTTGGCACTTGCTACTTTTGGAAATCATATCGGTGCAGAGGTAATCTTGCCTGAACTTGAAAGTTCTTTGACAGCACAATTAGGTGGATTTGTCTTTACCTCTCCTGAAGAAATTGCTGGAGTAGAGAAAATCGGTCAAACGAAAGCAGACTTTACACTCCTTGTCAACGGTGTGAAGCTAGATGGACACAAGCTTGACAGTGCCTTCCAAGGAAAACTGGAAGAAGTTTACCCAACAGAGTTTGCCCAAGCCAAAGAACTGGCTGAAGTACCAGCTGTGGCATCAGATGTTATGATTAAAGCCAAAGAAAAGGTCGAAAAACCGGTAGTTTATATCCCAGTCTTCCCAGGAACCAACTCGGAATATGACTCAGCCAAGGCCTTCGAAAAAGAAGGTGCAGAGGTCAACTTGGTACCATTTGTGACCTTGAATGAAGAGGCTATTGTCAAGTCAGTTGAAACCATGGTTGACAACATCAGCAAGGCTAACATTCTCTTTTTTGCCGGTGGATTCTCAGCTGCGGACGAGCCAGATGGTTCAGCCAAGTTTATTGTCAATATTCTGCTTAATGAAAAAGTGCGTGCAGCTATTGATAGCTTTATCGCCCGTGGTGGCTTGATTATCGGTATCTGTAATGGATTCCAGGCCTTGGTCAAATCAGGTCTTCTTCCATACGGAAATTTCGAGGATGCTAATAGTACTAGTCCAACCCTCTTCTACAATGATGCCAATCAACACGTGGCCAAGATGGTGGAAACCCGTATTGCCAATACCAACTCACCATGGTTAGCTGGTGTGCAAGTAGGCGATATCCACGCCATTCCTGTTTCACACGGTGAAGGGAAGTTTGTCGTGACGGCTGAGGAATTTGCAGAACTCCGTGACAATGGCCAAATCTTTAGCCAATACGTGGACTTCGAAGGTCAACCAAGTATGGATTCTAAGTACAATCCAAATGGTTCTGTCCATGCCATCGAAGGAATTACCAGCAAGAACGGTCAAATCATCGGCAAGATGGGGCACTCAGAACGCTATGAGGACGGTCTTTTCCAAAACATCCCAGGAAATAAAGACCAGCACCTGTTCGCATCAGCGGTTAAATACTTTACTGGAAAATAAGACTTGCAGATTTTCTAATAGATAGTATCAATAATGTAAAAGGCATGTAGATTTATCTCTTGACGATTGCAAATGAAAATTAGGTATAAAAAATGACATACGAAGTAAAATCTCTTAATGAAGAATGTGGTGTTTTCGGTATCTGGGGGCATCCAGATGCTGCTAAATTGACCTATTTTGGTCTACACAGTCTTCAACACCGTGGTCAGGAGGGGGCAGGAATCCTCTCCAATGATCAGGGACAATTGAAGCGCCATCGTGATATGGGACTTCTATCAGAAGTCTTCAGAAATCCTGCTAATTTGGATAAATTGACAGGAACTAGTGCGATTGGGCATGTGCGTTATGCGACTGCTGGCGAAGCTTCTGTAGATAACATCCAGCCCTTCCTCTTCCGTTTTCACGATATGCAGTTTGGCTTGGCTCATAATGGGAATCTGACCAATGCAACCTCTCTTAAGAAAGAGTTGGAAGAAAGAGGAGCCATTTTCAGTGCGACTTCTGATTCAGAAATCTTGGCTCACCTCATTCGTCGGAGTCACAATCCTAGTCTGATGGGTAAAATCAAGGAGGCACTCAGCCTTGTCAAAGGTGGCTTTGCTTATATCTTGCTGTTTGAAGATAAGTTGATTGCGGCTCTTGACCCAAATGGTTTCCGTCCGCTTTCTATCGGGAAAATGGCCAATGGAGCGGTGGTTGTTTCCTCTGAAACTTGTGCTTTTGAAGTCATTGGTGCAGAGTGGATTCGTGATTTGAAGCCAGGTGAAATAGTCATCATTGATGACAAGGGTATCCAGTATGACAGCTATACAGATGATACCCAGTTGGCGATTTGTTCTATGGAGTATATCTATTTTGCCCGTCCTGATTCTAATATCCACGGTGTCAATGTTCATACGGCACGTAAACGTATGGGTGCCCAATTGGCGCGTGAATTCAAGCATGAGGCGGATATTGTGGTCGGTGTGCCAAATTCCTCCCTCAGCGCAGCCATGGGATTTGCGGAAGAATCTGGTTTGCCAAATGAAATGGGTCTTATCAAGAACCAATACACCCAACGTACCTTTATCCAACCGACTCAAGAATTGCGGGAGCAAGGGGTGCGGATGAAACTATCTGCTGTTTCTGGTGTTGTAAAAGGCAAGCGTGTGGTTATGATTGATGACTCTATTGTACGTGGAACAACCTCTCGTCGTATCGTTCAGCTCTTGAAAGAAGCGGGTGCGACTGAAGTTCACGTTGCCATTGGTAGTCCAGCACTAGCTTATCCATGTTTCTACGGGATTGATATCCAGACCCGTCAAGAGCTGATTGCAGCCAATCATACTGTTGAAGAAACTTGCCAAATCATTGGTGCGGACAGTCTGACCTATCTTTCTGTTGAGGGGTTGATTGATTCGATTGGGATTGAAACAGATGCGCCAAATGGCGGTCTCTGTGTCGCTTATTTTGATGGTGATTACCCAACGCCTCTCTACGACTATGAAGAAGACTATCGTAGAAGTTTGGAAGAAAAGACCAGTTTTTACAAATAGATAATAGATCCTCCATTAAAGGAAAGGAAGAGGAGACAAAATGACAAATAAAAATGCTTATGCCCCACGTCTCACTACTGACTAAAAGCTAAAGCATTTGTCAGTAGACGCTTTCTCCTATGGGGCAAAGCTAGAACCCTGACTAGTATTTTTATACTCTTCGAAAATCAAATTCAAACCACGTCAGCTTCACCTTGCCGTACTCAAGTACAGCCTGCGGCTAGCTTCCTAGTTTGCTTTTTGATTTTCATTGAGTATTAGATAAAATAATTGTTTATCTAAAAATACGTCGCAGTCTTTCCCAAAAAAAGAAAAGGAAAAATAAAATGGCAAATAAAAATGCGTACGCTCAATCTGGTGTGGATGTTGAAGCGGGTTATGAAGTTGTTGAACGGATTAAAAAGCACGTGGCTCGTACGGAGCGTGCAGGTGTCATGGGAGCTCTGGGTGGCTTTGGTGGTATGTTTGACCTTTCAAAGACTGGGGTTAAAGAACCCGTCTTGATTTCAGGGACTGACGGTGTCGGAACCAAACTCATGTTGGCTATCAAATACGACAAGCACGATACCATCGGTCAGGACTGTGTGGCCATGTGTGTCAATGATATCATTGCTGCAGGTGCGGAACCCCTCTATTTCCTCGACTATGTGGCGACAGGGAAGAATGAACCAGCTAAGCTAGAACAAGTTGTCGCTGGTGTGGCAGAAGGCTGTGTGCAGGCAGGTGCTGCCCTCATCGGTGGGGAAACTGCTGAAATGCCTGGTATGTACAGCGAAGATGACTATGACTTGGCTGGCTTTGCGGTCGGTGTGGCTGAAAAATCTCAAATCATTGACGGTTCAAAAGTGGCAGAGGGAGATGTTCTTCTCGGACTTGCTTCAAGTGGGATTCATTCCAATGGTTACTCTCTGGTTCGTCGTGTCTTTGCAGACTACACAGGTGAGGAAGTCCTGCCAGAATTGGAAGGCAAGCAACTCAAGGAAGTTCTTCTTGAGCCAACTCGTATCTATGTCAAGGCTGTTTTGCCACTCATCAAGGAAGAGTTGGTCAACGGCATTGCCCACATCACAGGTGGTGGCTTTATCGAGAATGTCCCTCGTATGTTTGCAGCTGACTTGGCTGCTGAGATTGAAGAAGACAAGGTTTCCGTGCTTCCAATTTTCAAAGTCCTTGAAAAATATGGTAAAATCAAACATGAAGAAATGTTTGAAATCTTCAATATGGGTGTGGGACTCATGCTGGCAGTTAGCCCTGAAAATGTAAGTCGTGTCAAGGAATTGTTGGATGAACCAGTCTATGAAATTGGTCGTATCGTCAAGAAAGAAAACGAAAGTGTTATCATCAAATGAAAAAAATAGCGGTTTTTGCCTCTGGTAATGGCTCAAATTTTCAGGTGATAGCGGAACAATTTCCAGTAGAGTTTGTCTTTTCAGACCATCGTGATACCTATGTGCTAGAACGTGCAGACAAGCTTGGCGTTCTGTCCTATGCTTTTGAACTCAAGGAGTTTGAGAGCAAGGCAGACTACGAAGCAGCACTTGTTGAGCTATTAGAAGAGCACCAGATTGACTTGGTTTGTCTAGCAGGCTACATGAAAATCGTTGGGCCAACCTTATTGGCGACTTATGAAGGTCGAATCATCAACATTCATCCAGCCTACCTGCCAGAATTTCCAGGAGCTCATGGGATTGAGGATGCTTGGAATGCAGGTGTTGCTGAGAGTGGTGTTACCATTCACTGGGTGGACTCAGGTGTGGATACAGGAAAGGTCATCAAACAAGTACGTGTGCCACGGTTAGCTGATGATACCATAGCCAGCTTTGAAGAACGTATTCATGAAGCAGAGTACAAGTTGTATCCAGAAGTAGTGAAGGCTCTATTTACAGATTGACTTTTTGATGATTCATATGATATCTTTGATTTTAAATTGGAGTCAGTGCTTGTTGAAGACGGTTTCAAACGGAGGTATTTGTAATGTTAGAATCTAAAAAAACAACTCGGTATGTATTTTATGTCTATCTGATTTTATTAACTTGGGGAATCTTATTTAAGTTTGAAACCAATCCTGAATTTATAGCATTTTTCTTAGCTCCAAGGTACATCAATTGGATTCCATTTTCAGAACCACTAATAGTAGATGGAAAAATTGTTTTTGCTGAAATGTTATTTAATCTGATTTCCTTTATTCCATTAGGTGTTTGTTTCCCTCTGATAAAAACTAATTTATCTAGTTTAAGAATAGTCGGGACAGGTTTCTTGATTAGTCTATTGTTTGAGTGCTTACAGTATATTTTAGCAATAGGTATAACAGATATAACGGATTTGACTTTAAATACGCTAGGTGTTTGTGTAGGCTTACTGATTTATCAAATTTTTATAAGAGTGTTCAAATCACAAACTAGAAAATGGGTCAATATCTTAGGTATTCTTAGCCTTGGTTTTGCTTATCTTATTTTACTGTTACTGCATTTAATTGGTGTTTAACTAATGATTAAAAAGGAGAATATAATGACTAAACGTGCCTTAATCAGCGTATCAGACAAGTCCGTGTGCCACGGCTGGCTGATGATACCATTGACAGTTTTGAAGCTCGCATTCATGAGGCAGAGTACAAGTTGTATCCGGAGGCACTGGAGAGTTTGGGAGTAGGGAGAAGGTAAGAAGTAAATCAAGTTTTGATTGTGCAATATTGCTAGGAGAAAAAATGATTGAGATGAAATTAGTAGATGAGAGCAGTTTTCAGGCAGTGCTGGATTTGAAAATATCTGAAGCTGATGAACGAGCACGTTTCGTGGCTCCAAATGTACGCTCTTTAGCTGACGCATGGCTCTACCGTAAAAATGAAGATGTGTTTCCGAGGGCAATCTATTGGGATAAGCAAGTGGTTGGCTTTCTCCTGCTGGAAATAGACGAGGATGAAGCGGAATACTTTATCTGGCGGATAATGATTGGTCAGCAGTACCAAGGAAGAGGTTATGGTCGAAAAGCCTTGGAAGTTCTAATCAAAGAGGCTCAGATGGATAGAGTTTGCAGTCATATTGTTGCAGATTATGTGGTTGGAAATGAAAAAATGAAGTACCTACTGACTAGTCTGGGTTTTCAGGAAACAGGATTTATAGAAGAAAATAACGAAGTCGCTATGCGCTTAGACCTAAAGAAAGAGGAATAGAATGACGAAAAAAGCCTTAATCAGCGTCTCAGATAAAGTGGGCATTGTTGAATTTGTCCAAGAACTTAAAAAACTTGGTTGGGATATTATCTCGACAGGTGGGACAAAGGTTGCCCTTGATAATGCTGGAGTAGACACCATTGCGATTGATGATGTGACTGGGTTCCCAGAAATGATGGATGGTCGTGTCAAGACCCTTCACCCAAATATCCACGGTGGGCTCCTTGCTCGTCGTGACTTGGATAGTCACTTGGAAGTAGCTAAGGAGAACCAGATTGAGCTCATTGATCTTGTTGTGGTAAACCTCTACCCATTTAAGGAAACCATCCTTAAACCAGACGTGACTTATGCTGATGCGGTGGAGAACATCGATATCGGTGGGCCATCTATGCTTCGTTCAGCAGCAAAAAATCATGCCAGCGTGACGGTTGTGGTAGACCCTGCTGACTATACTGTTGTTCTCGACGAATTGTCAGCAAACGGTAAAACAAGTTACGAAACTCGTCAACGTTTGGCAGCCAAAGTTTTCCGTCACACAGCGGCTTATGATGCCTTGATTGCAGAGTATTTCACAGCTCAAGTGGGTGAAGAAAAACCTGAAAAACTGACCTTGACCTATGACCTCAAGCAAGCCATGCGTTACGGTGAGAACCCTCAACAAGACGCGGATTTCTACCAAAAAGCTTTGCCAACAGACTATTCGATTGCTTCAGCAAAACAGCTTAACGGTAAGGAACTGTCATTCAACAATATCCGTGATGCTGACGCTGCCATTCGTATCATCCGTGATTTTAAAGATCGTCCAACCGTTGTTGCTCTCAAACACATGAACCCATGTGGAATCGGTCAGGCTGATGACATCGAGACTGCTTGGGACTACGCTTATGAGTCTGACCCAGTTTCTATCTTTGGTGGGATTGTCGTTCTTAACCGTGAGGTAGATGCTGCGACAGCTGAGAAGATGCATGGTGTATTCCTTGAAATCATCATCGCACCAAGCTATACGGATGAGGCGCTAGCTATTTTGACCAATAAAAAGAAAAACTTGCGTATCCTTGTCTTGCCATTTGATGCTCAAGAGGCTAGCGAAGTGGAAGCAGAATATACAGGTGTTGTCGGTGGACTTCTGGTGCAAAACCAAGACGTTGTCAAAGAAAGTCCAGCTGACTGGCAAGTGGTGACCAAACGCCAACCAACAGAGACAGAAACGACAGCTCTTGAGTTCGCTTGGAAGGCTATCAAGTATGTCAAATCAAACGGAATTATCGTGACCAACGACCACATGACACTGGGTGTTGGTCCAGGTCAAACTAACCGTGTGTCTTCCGTACGTATTGCCATTGACCAAGCCAAAGACCGTCTTGACGGCGCTGTGCTTGCTTCTGATGCCTTCTTCCCATTTGCGGATAATGTGGAAGAAATCGCCAAAGCAGGTATCAAGGCTATCATCCAGCCAGGTGGGTCCGTCCGTGATCAGGAATCCATCGAAGCTGCTGACAAATACGGCTTGACCATGGTCTTCACAGGCGTGAGACATTTTAGACATTAAGAACGTTAAAGGGAAGAAAACAGTTTCTTTCCTTTTTTTTTGTTTCAAAAGCGAAACGAAACAAGACTAAAACGAACGTTTGTGGTATAATAACAGTAAATAATTCGTAAAAGAGGATGCAAAATGAAACTGCTAGTTGTTGGTTCTGGTGGTCGTGAACATGCGATTGCTAAGAAATTACTTGAGTCAAAAGAAGTTGAAAAAGTATTTGTAGCTCCTGGAAATGACGGGATGACTCTGGATGGTCTGGAATTGGTGAATATCTCTATTTCCGAACATTCTAAATTGATTGAGTTTGCAAAAGCTAACGATATTGCTTGGTCCTTTATCGGACCAGATGATGCCCTTGCGGCTGGGATTGTAGATGATTTCAATGCAGTTGGTCTCAAAGCTTTTGGTCCGACAAGATTGGCAGCTGAGCTGGAGTGGTCCAAGGATTTCGCTAAGAAAATCATGGTCAAATACGGCGTTCCAACAGCAACCTATGGTACATTTTCAAATTTCGAGGAAGCCAAGGTCTATATCGAAAAGCAGGGTGCACCTATCGTAGTCAAAGCGGATGGTTTGGCCCTTGGAAAAGGTGTCGTTGTTGCTGAGACAGTCGAGCAAGCGGTCGAAGCAGCTCACGAGATGCTTTTGGACAATAAATTTGGTGACTCAGGTGCGCGTGTGGTTATTGAGGAATTCCTTGAAGGAGAGGAATTTTCACTCTTTGCCTTTGTCAATGGTGATAAGTTCTCCATTATGCCAACGGCTCAGGACCACAAACGTGCCTACGATGGAGACAAAGGGCCTAACACGGGTGGTATGGGTGCCTATGCGCCAGTTCCTCACTTGCCACAGAGCGTGGTTGCCACAGCGGTGGAGACTATTGTCAAGCCAGTCCTTGAGGGCATGATCCAAGAAGGTCGCCCTTATCTGGGTGTCCTTTACGCAGGTCTTATCTTGACAGCTGATGGCCCCAAAGTCATCGAGTTCAACGCTCGTTTTGGAGATCCTGAAACTCAAATCATCTTGCCTCGCTTGACATCAGATTTTGCACAAAACATCATTGATATTTTAGATGGTAAAGAACCAGCCATCACTTGGACGGACAAGGGTGTGACTCTGGGTGTTGTTGTCGCATCAAACGGTTACCCACTGGCTTATGAGAAGGGCGTCAAGCTTCCAGCCAAAACCGATGGCGACACAATCACCTACTATGCAGGAGCTAAGTTTGCGGAAAATAGCAGAGCACTGCTATCAAACGGTGGACGTGTCTATATGCTCGTCACCACATCCGATACCGTTAAAGAAGCCCAAGAAACTATCTACCAAGAACTCTCCCAACAAAACACAGAAGGCCTCTTTTACCGAACAGATATCGGAAGCAAGGCAATTAAGTAAAGATATAAGAAAAAGCGACGCAGTCGCCAAACACGATAATGGTCGTCGTGGTGAAAAGGCCAGAACAGTATCTGTTCTGGTCTAGGGAAAATTTGAGACCTTAGGCTCAAATTTTAGGAATGAAACCGAAGGTTTGCTTCCGTCCCTCACAACCTAAGGTGATTGTTGAAAAAGAGGAAAAAGGAGAAGAAATGAAACCAGTAATTTCCATCATCATGGGCTCAAAATCAGACTGGGCAACCATGCAAAAAACAGCAGAAGTCTTAGACCGTTTCGGTGTAGCCTACGAAAAGAAAGTTGTCTCTGCCCACCGCACACCTGACCTTATGTTCAAACATGCGGAGGAAGCCCGTAGCCGTGGCATCAAGGTTATCATCGCAGGTGCTGGAGGCGCAGCCCACTTGCCAGGAATGGTAGCTGCTAAAACAACCCTTCCAGTCATTGGTGTACCAGTCAAATCACGCGCGCTTAGTGGCATGGATTCGCTCTATTCTATCGTACAGATGCCGGGTGGCGTACCAGTCGCAACTATGGCGATCGGTGAAGCAGGTGCTACAAATGCGGCCCTCTTTGCCCTCCGTCTCCTGTCAGTAGAGGATCAGGCTATCAAGACAGCTTTGGCAGATTTCGCAGAAGAACAAGGAAAAATCGCAGAGGAGTCTACAAATGAGCTTATCTAAAACAATCGGAATTATCGGTGGCGGTCAGCTGGGTCAGATGATGGCCATTTCTGCTATCTACATGGGGCACAAGGTTATCGCGCTGGATCCTGCTGCGGATTGTCCAGCCTCCCGTGTGGCAGAAATCATCGTAGCTCCTTATAATGATGTGGACGCCCTTCGTCAGTTGGCGGAGCGTTGCGATGTCCTCACCTATGAGTTTGAAAATGTTGATGCTGACGGTTTGGATGCTGTTATCAAAGAAGGTCAGCTTCCTCAAGGAACCGACCTACTACGTATTTCCCAAAATCGCATTTTTGAAAAGGACTTCCTTTCAAACAAGGCAAAAGTCACTGTGGCACCTTACAAGGTTGTGACTTCTAACCAAGACTTAGCAGATATCGATTTATCGAAAAACTATGTCCTCAAGACTGCGACAGGTGGTTACGATGGTCATGGTCAAAAGGTTATTCGCTCAGAAGCAGACTTGGAAGAAGCCAATGCACTAGCCGATTCAGCAGACTGTGTTTTGGAAGAATTTGTCAACTTTGACCTTGAGATTTCTGTCATCGTGTCAGGCAACGGCAAGGAAGTGACAGTTTTCCCAGTTCAGGAAAATATCCACCGCAACAACATTCTTTCAAAAACCATTGTACCAGCTCGCATTTCTGAAAGTTTAGCTGCTAAAGCCAAGGCTATGGCCGTGCGAATCGCAGAACAACTAAACTTGTCTGGAACTCTCTGCGTGGAAATGTTTGCGACTGCCGATGACATCATTGTCAACGAAATCGCGCCACGTCCACATAATTCAGGCCACTACTCAATCGAAGCCTGTGACTTCTCGCAGTTTGATACCCATATCTTGGGTGTTCTCGGAGCACCATTGCCAACCATCAAACTGCATGTGTCAGCAGTCATGCTAAATGTCCTTGGGCAACACGTCGAGGCAGCTGAGAAATATGTCACAGAAAATCCAAGCGTCCACCTCCACATGTATGGTAAAATAGAAGCGAAGCACAACCGCAAGATGGGACATGTGACTTTGTTTAGTGATGAACCAGATAGTGTGGATGAGTTTGGTGAGGGGATTGATTTTTAGGAGGTAGTTTTGGAAACTTTTGTTCAATATGTTGTGCCAATTCTAGAATTAATCATGTCATTTATTGGTGTTGTTTTTCTTTTCAAACCATCTACTCCATCGGTAAATATTGATATTGGTGACAAGTATTATTTTACTCAGAATATCAACAAAGAAAGTAATAATTCTAATTCAACAAATCATAGCGATTATGGTCCTATGGTTTTTATGTTTTTTTGATATTTTTTTGGGATCTACCTTTTTTTATTCATTGGCAGGAAAGTTAATGATTCTTATAATTATGGTAATTTCATTGATAAAAATTTTAAGATATTGGAGGTTAGGAATTGACTATAAATTTGAACTGATTCCTCCAGTAGTAAGTATTGTAGTTTTTTTATCTTTTTAAATTTTTTTACCAACTAATGTAAAAAGAATTTTTGGGAAACAAATACAAAAAAATTGATTTTTAGTAAGTTTTTCTGGTTTACAATCAACCATTGAATCAATTTCAGCTCCTATACCAGAGTTTTTTTAAAGTTGTTTACAAATTTTTAAAATTGATAGAATCAGAAATATTTCAATTTTTTTCAATTTTTGATAATGACTTTATTTGTTCTACTTTATGAAGGAACATCTGTATTGCAGAAAAAGGAAAATCTAAAAAAATATCATCTAAAAGTTTTGTAGCTTTTTATTGTATATCATTATTCATCTTACTAGGATACGCATTTTATAGTATTGAGCAAAATCCTGTGAGAATTGTAACAGAAATGATTATTAAATATTTAAATAATTAAGCTGTATAACACTTATATCAATAATTTTTAAGTTATTTAGATTTAATTCGCCATTGGATACGGATCTAAGTAGCTTGCCGCACTATCCGTCGGTAGCTATAAGCAAGGAGGAATTTGATTAGTCTATGAAAACTATCGGTCTGATTGGTGGTATGAGTTGGGAAAGTACCACATCTTACTACCAAATCATCAACGAAACCATCAAAAAAGAGCTGGGTGGCTTGCATTCAGCTAAGATTCTACTTTATAGTGTTGATTTTGCAGAGATTGAGCATTATCAGGCAGTTGGAGACTGGGAGAAAAGCGGTCAACTTTTGGCAGATATTGCTCAGCGCTTGGAGCAAGCTGGTGCAGATTTCATCGTTATTTGCACCAACACCATGCACAAGGTTGCTCCGCAGATACAAGAAAAGATTACAATTCCAATCTTGCATATTGCGCAGGCATTGTTGGCTGATGGCATTCAAAAAGTCGGCCTCCTAGGAACCAAATACACCATGACTCAAGATTTTTACAAGGAGAAATTAATAGAGTCTGGGTTAGAAGTGCTGATTCCAGACCAAGCTGGTATTACAGAGGTCAATCGAATCATTTATGACGAACTTTGCCTAGGGAATATCAAAGAAAGCTCAAAGCAGACTTATCTTGCCGTTATAGATGATTTGAAAAAAGCAGGCGCTGAAGCTGTTATCTTGGGGTGTACCGAGATTGGTCTCCTCGTCAAGCAATCAGACACCGACCTGCCTCTATACGACACAACAGTGATTCATGCAGAGAAAGCGGCGGAGTGGGGGGTAAATAAATGATTATAGAAGACAAGCACAACCGTAGGGTAGGGCATATAAATTTGTTTAGTGATGCGCTGGATAGTGTGATTGAGTTTGGGAAAGGGATAGATTTAGGACAAGTCTATGATACAAATTATCGTTAACGCTTTTGTTGAAAAGGATAAGACTGGAGCAGTCGTGGAAGTCTTGTATGCTAGTGCTGACCAAGATAAGGTACAAGCGAAATATGAAGAGCTAGTTGCACAATTTCCTGAAAACTATTTGGCTATCTATGATGTCCCGCTGGATACAGATTTGAATACACTAGATCATTACCCGTCTGTATTTATTGGGAAAGAGGAGTTTGAGTAGAAATCTTGGTTTACTTAGATAACTTATTCCCGACAGCTTAAGAAGAAAGGAAAAATTAACAATATGATCGACCGTTACTCTCGCCCTGAGATGGCGAATATTTGGAGTGAAGAAAATAAATACCGTGCTTGGCTTGAGGTGGAAATCTTGGCTGACGAGGCATGGGCTGAGTTGGGGGAAATCCCTAAGGAAGATGTGGCTTTGATTCGCGAGAAGGCGGACTTTGACATCGACCGTATTTTGGAGATTGAGCAAGAGACTCGCCATGACGTAGTTGCCTTTACGCGTGCGGTTTCTGAGACTCTTGGTGAGGAGCGCAAGTGGGTCCACTATGGTTTGACTTCTACCGACGTGGTGGATACGGCCTACGGCTACCTCTACAAACAGGCCAACGACATCATTCGTCGTGACCTTGAAAACTTCACCAACATCATCGCTGATAAGGCCAAGGAGCACAAGTTCACCATCATGATGGGTCGTACCCACGGTGTGCACGCTGAACCTACAACCTTTGGTCTGAAATTGGCGACTTGGTATAGCGAAATGAAGCGCAATATCGAGCGTTTCGAGCATGCGACTGCTGGTGTTGAAGCTGGTAAGATTTCTGGTGCGGTTGGGAACTTTGCCAACATCCCACCATTCGTAGAGCAATACGTCTGCGACAAATTGGGTATCCGTGCTCAAGAAATCTCTACACAGGTCCTTCCTCGCGACCTTCACGCTGAGTACTTTGCAGTTCTTGCTAGCATCGCGACTTCAATCGAACGCATGGCAACGGAAATCCGTGGTTTGCAAAAATCAGAACAACGCGAAGTAGAAGAATTCTTTGCCAAAGGGCAAAAAGGTTCATCTGCAATGCCTCACAAACGTAACCCCATCGGTTCTGAGAATATGACTGGGCTTGCACGTGTTATCCGTGGTCACATGATTACAGCCTATGAAAACGTCGCTCTCTGGCACGAACGCGACATTTCCCATTCATCAGCTGAGCGCATCATCACACCGGATACAACCATTTTGATTGACTACATGCTCAACCGTTTTGGAAATATTGTCAAAAACTTGACAGTCTTCCCAGACAACATGATCCGCAATATGAACTCGACTTTTGGTCTTATCTTTAGCCAACGTGCTATGTTGACCTTGATTGAGAAAGGGATGACCCGTGAGCAAGCCTATGACTTGGTGCAGCCCAAAACAGCCTACTCTTGGGACAATCAAGTCGACTTTAAACCGCTTCTTGAGGCAGATCCAGAAGTAACATCACGCCTGACTCAAGAGGAAATCGACGAAATCTTCAACCCTCTTTATTACACTAAACGAGTGGACGATATCTTTGAACGTCTGGGACTGGGTGATTAATTAAACAATAAACAGCGAGCTTCAATCTCGCTGTTTATTGTTTATTGAAAAGACTTAGTCTTCTTTTCTTTTAGTGAGTCCATAGGCTACTAGTGTGGCCATGAGTCCTGCGACTAATAGTCCTGCAGAATCGTGACCTCCTGTTTCAGGAAGTTTTTTCTCTGTTGCCACAGGAGCTGGACCTTGAGGAAGAGCTTTGCTTTCCTCAGCAGGAACAGTTGTTGGAGCCGATTCGCCTGGAATCTCTAGTACTGATTTTTCTTCTGCCGCAGGAGTTGGCACACTTGGGAGTTCTTGTGCTGGTTTTTCTTCTTTGGCAGCGGCTTGTCCGTTTTCATCGCCTACATGTGTTACCAGAGTTCCGACTTCGACTACTTGTGTAACAGCTTCCTGCGCTACGACACTGGTAACCAATGTTCTAACTTCAGTTCTATCTGCAGCCGTAGTTACAGAATAGAAATGACTTATACGACCGTTTACACCTTCTGTTACGACACGAGATTGTCCTTTAGGCAATTGATCAGTTTCACGAGTGATGGTTGTAAATGGAATTTCTTCCTCTTGGACATCTAGTCTAGGTTTTGCATCACTAGTTGGTGCAAGACCACTTTCATCACCCTTGTAAGTTACAGGAGCACCAACTTCGATAACTTGGTTCACAGCTTCTTTGGTTACCTGGCTATCAAGAACGGTTTCTGTTGATTTCCCATTTTCTGTAAGAACAGATACGTAAGAAGTACGTTCACCTAGAACTCCAGCTTTGACAACTTTTTCTTGTCCAGCTGGGAGATTTGGATTGTCTTTCTTGATAACTTCAAACGGGATTTCTTCTGTCTTCACAAGAAGTTCTGGTCGGTTTTCAACGTTAGCAGACAGTTCATTTTCATCTAGGCTTCCTAAGTGAGTGGCAGCTGGTTTCAGACCTTTAAGGGCAGTCTTTAGTTTATCTACTAGTGCGTCTAGTTCAGCTTGTTTGCTGCGGTTGAGGTTAAGGTTGAGTCCATCTTTTGCTGCCTTAAGGGCTGTTAGGCTTTCTGCGCTGTATCCGTCTAAGTTTGTAGGAATTTTAGCTAATAATTCACGGAGCGCATTATAATTAGCACGGAAGTAGTCTTTGTTGTGGTCTGCAAAGGCAGTCATGAGTTCAAAGATTTCCTCTTCCTTGTACTCAGCACTTGGTCTATCTGCCCAGATTGAAAGCATACTACCAACTGTTGGAAGGTCTACTTCAGGATATTTGGTAGAAGCAAGTTGATTGAATGGTGTTTTTCCAGTATTCTCAATAGCTTTTTTGAGGAAACCACCACCATCTTCTGGTTTTTGACCGAGAATGTAGTACCAGTCACCGTTGGTATTCAAGAACTTATAACCCTTGCTTGCCAGATACTGTGGTGATGCAAGATTGTAGCCCCACCAGCCTTTAGACCAGTAAGAAATCAAGACATCTTTGTCAAACTGAACATCGTCCTTGTCCTCATAGTAGAAGCCATCGTTGAAGGCCATTGGTTGAAGCCCTCTTTCCTTAGCCATAGCAGCTAGGCTGTTAGAATAATCTGCGAACTTGTTATAGAGTCCATACCATTTGAGGTAGTACCAACCTTGGGCATTTGTCGCATCATTGGCATATTCATCGGTACCATAGTTGAAAATCTTTGATTTATCAGCAAAGTAATCCATGTATTTACCGATAAGGGCTTTGGTAAAGTTAAGGGCTTCTTGATTTTCAAGGTCCATTGTTGTTTTTGAAACTTTATCAAAGTTGGCTTGAGGATTCTTGATGCCAAGTTTTTCCATGGCAACCAGCATGGCATCCATATGTCCAGGACTATTGATAGCGGGGATTAGACCAATACCTTTTTCCTTAGCATATTGAACAAGCTCTGTCACTTCTGCCTGTGTCAACGCAGTACCGTTTGAATCGTCGTAGTAAGCTTTAGTTCCTTCGATAATAGCTTTTTTAACGTCATCACTAGCATAGGTTTTTCCGTTGGCAGTAATAGTCATATCATCGAGTAGGAAACGAAGACCATCATTTCCTAGAAGGAGATGGGCATCAGAGTAGCCGAGTTCGCTCGCCTTATCTACGATGCGTTTGAGTTGATCTAGAGAGAAATATTTGCGCCTGCATCGATGGAAATGACTTTATTCTTATTAAGTTTTTCAAGTTCGCGTTTAGCATCTTCCTCTTTTTGAGCTTCTGGGGTGAAGATTAGCTGACTAATAGCTTCTTGAAGTTTTGCGATTGCTTGATCAATCGTGTCTTGTTGAGCACGGCTGAGGTTGCTATCAAGTGAACGGATGGTTTTTTCAGCTTCTTTGACAGCAGTAACGCTTTCTGTTGTGTAGCGCTTGAGGTCTGCTGGAATTTCTTTCAGTGCTTGTTCAGTAGACTGGTAGTTTGCTGCGAAGTATTCAGCGTTGGCATTTGCAAAATGACGCATGAGTTTGAAGAGGCGAGATGGGGAATAACGTGCAGATGGTGTATCAGCCCAAGCAGCTACCATACCACCGATGAATGGAACATCAGCTCCTTCTGTTTTTGGAACAGACGTGATTGGTGTATTTTTAATACCATTGAGCCCCTGATCGAGATTGTACCAACCTTGTCCGTCAGCATTTCGTCCGAGGACGTAGTACCAAGCATCGTTGGTATTAAGGATTTGGTGGCCCTTTTCAGCCAGTAGTTTAGAAGAAGCAACATCGTAGCCACCCCAACCACCAGTCCACATGGAAACGATGATGTCTTTGTCAAAACTACCAAAGCTTGTATCGCTATTATAGTAGATACCGTCGTTAAAGGCCATTGGTTTGAGACCGTGAGATTTTACAATACGAGCGAGGTCATTAGCGTAAGAGATGAATTTTTCATATCCTTTTTCAGGGTAACCTTCATTTGGATAATATTTATCAGCTTGAAGCACACTCCAACCTTTAGCATCTGTCGCATCATTGGCATATTCATCTAGTCCAATATTGAAGATTTCAGACTTATTAGAGAAGTAGTTAGCGTATTTGTCAATCAGAGTTTTAGTAAAATCGACTGCTTGTTTATTATTTAAGTCAACAGTTCGTTCAGATTTTTTACCAAAATAATCAAAGTTAGGATTCTCAATGCCAAGTTCTTTCATAGCATGGAGCATAGCATCCATATGTCCAGGACTATTGACAGTTGGAATTACTCCAATACCCTTTTCTTTGGCATAATTAATCAAATCTGTCATCTGACTTTCAGTGAGATGGTTACCATTTGGATCATTGTAATAAGCATTTGTTCCATTTTCAATGGCGCGTTTGACATCATCACTAGAGTAGGTTTTATCGCCCACTTTCATAGACATATCATCCAACATGAAACGGAGGCCATCGTTACCTACCAAGAGATGAAGATCTGTGTAACCATATTCTTTAGCTTTGTCGATAATTTCTTTGAGCTGCTCAGGTGAGAAATATTTACGTCCGGCATCAATTGAAACGATTTTTCGTTTAGCTAATTTTTCATTTTCAGTTGCAGCACGTTCCTTTCCTGCCTCTGTTGCTGGTTTATCAGCTTCTGCTTTCGTTTCATCTTTTTTAGCTGGTTTATCCTTGTCAGCTTCTGACTTATCAGTCTTAATTATGTTAGACTCTTTAGAATCAGCATCTTCCAGTTCTGCTTTTTTAGGGCTAGCTTCCTCTGGATTGTTATCAGAAATTTCTTTTTCAGCAGTAGCAGAAGTTAGCACTTTTTCTTTATCACTAGGAGTAAAGCCCTCTTCCTCCTGTGGTTTTTCCTCTGTTTTTGAAAGACTAGCTAGCTTATCAGTAGATGGAGTTTCTGCTTCCACAGTTTTTGGAGTTTCTGGTTGAAGCTCTGCTTTAGGTGTTTCCTCAGTAGTCAGATTTTCAGATACTTGAGGGGAATCGGAAACCGTATGGATGGTCGATTGGTTTTCTGTAGTAGGAGTAACTCCATCGGCTGCAACAGCCTGTGCTTGGAAGGCAAATCCAATTAGAACAGAAGCTGCTCCTACAGCGTATTTACGAATGGAAAAACGCTGTTGTTTTTCTTGTTTCATTGCAAAACCTCCTGATTGTATTTTATATTGATAGCGTTTACATAAAACAACAACCTTATTTTATTTCTTATATTAACAAGAGTCAAGAGGAGACGATGGAAAACTATAATAAGTATAAAAACTAATAAAAATTAAATAAAGAATTCTATTTATTAACATATGCATATGTAGTGTAATTCAATCCTATTTCTATAAAATATTCTACAAAATATAGAAGGTCATACAAAAAAAGTAAGCGCTTTCTTGTTATTGTGGTATAATATGTATAGAAAAAAGCCCAAGCGATTAGGCTCAGGCTTTCTTCTTAGTGATCACGGTCACATGAAATGAATTTGATTTTGTAATAATCCGCTCGTTTATATGTTTCGCTGTATGCGAGAACTTGACCAGTCGACTCTAGTTTAGTAGTCTTGGTTTGTAAAACGGTTGGGAATTGTTCATCGACTCCGAGGACCGAAGCCGCATGTTCTGGAGTTGGAAATGCTATTTCATTGATTTCTTCAAAATGTTCATCATTCATGTGAATGTGATAATCCAATTTGAAACGGTTATAGATAGAGCTATAATATTCAAGATTTGGATAATTTGCGTTGATGTATTGTTCTGGAATATAAGATGTGTGGTAGATATATGCGACACCATTTGTTTCGCGTACGCGTTCAATCTTGTAGTAGAATTGATTACCGCGTAGTCCAAGTTTTTCTAAGTAGTTTAGTTTGTTTCCACGCTCAATAGAAAGGACGGTCACTTTATCATCTTTAGTTTCAAAAACTTCTACATCTGAAAACTCTACGAGTTTGTGTTTGCGTGCGCGTGAAACGAATGTACCCTTTCCTTGTTGGCGGACAATATAACCATCTTTGGCAAGGTCGTTTAAGGCGCGGACAACTGTGATAGAACTCACATCATACATTGCAATCAATTCAGCTTCAGTGTAAAATTTATCTCCACTTGCAAATTGCCCAGATATGATTTGTTCTTTAATTCATCTTTTATATATTGATATTTTGGAATTGCCATAATTTCACCTCGATTTTCCTTCTCCGTTAAAGATTTTACCATAAAAACGGAAAGAATAGTAGTCTTTTGAATAAAAAAATTAGAATAATAGGCTATAAGGTTAAATTACATATAAAAAAGGAGATTTTATACATTTTTATACATGTTAACTACTTGAAGCTCTATGTCTGTAAAATCTATATCTTTATAAGTTTTTTGTGTAAAAGTTGGTAAAAAATGAAAAAAATTGTGAAAACCTATTGACAAATGCAGGATATTGAGATATATTTGCTATATCAACAAATGAAAGCGTGAACTTTAATTGTCAGAAGGTAGTAACATGACACGATTTGAGATACGGGATGATTTTTATCTCGATGGAAAATCATTTAAGATTTTATCTGGCGCCATTCATTATTTTAGGATTCCTCCAGAAGATTGGTATCATTCGCTCTACAACTTGAAGGCTCTTGGTTTTAACACGGTAGAGACTTACGTTGCTTGGAATCTACACGAACCCAGTGAGGGTGAGTTTAACTTTGAAGGAGCTCTGGATTTGGAGCGATTTCTCCAGACAGCGCAAGATTTGGGTCTCTACGCTATTGTACGTCCGTCACCATTTATCTGTGCTGAGTGGGAATTTGGTGGCTTACCGGCTTGGCTCTTAACCAAAGATATGAGGATCCGCTCATCTGACCCAGCCTATATTGAAGCTGTGGGTCGCTATTATGATCAGCTCTTGGCACGGTTGGTTCCACATTTGTTGGACAATGGTGGCAATATCCTCATGATGCAGGTTGAAAATGAGTATGGTTCTTACGGAGAAGATAAGGCTTATCTGAGAGCGATTCGACAGTTGATGGAAGAGCGTGGTGTAACCTGTCCCCTCTTTACATCAGATGGTCCATGGAGAGCTACTCTGAAAGCTGGAACCTTAATCGAAGATGACCTCTTTGTGACAGGGAACTTTGGTTCTAAGGCACCTTATAACTTTTCACAGATGCAGGAATTCTTTGATGAACATGGCAAAAAATGGCCCCTCATGTGTATGGAGTTCTGGGATGGTTGGTTCAATCGTTGGAAGGAACCGATTATCACACGGGATCCAAAAGAATTGGCAGATGCAGTTCGAGAGGTTTTGGAGCAAGGCTCTATCAATCTTTACATGTTCCACGGTGGTACAAACTTTGGTTTCATGAATGGTTGTTCGGCTCGAGGGACTTTGGACTTGCCACAAGTTACATCATATGATTACGATGCCCTTCTGGATGAAGAAGGAAATCCAACTGCCAAATATCTGGCAGTCAAGAAGATGATGGCGACACATTTCCCAGAGTATCCGCAGTTAGAACCACTATACAAAGAGAGTATGGAATTGGATGCTATTCCACTAGTTGAAAAAGTTTCCTTGTTTGAAACCTTGGATAGTCTGTCAAGTCCTGTAGAAAGTCTCTATCCTAAAAAGATGGAGGAGTTGGGACAAAGTTATGGCTACCTACTTTATCGAACAGAAACAAACTGGGATGCAGAAGAAGAAAGACTTCGTATCATTGATGGTCGAGATAGAGCTCAGCTTTATGTCGATGGTCAGTGGGTTGAAACCCAATATCAGACAGAGATTGGGGAAGATATTTTTTATCAAGGTGAAAAGAAAGCGCTGTCTAGATTGGATATCTTGATAGAAAATATGGGGCGTGTCAACTATGGACATAAGTTCTTAGCTGATACGCAGCGTAAAGGAATCCGAACAGGTGTCTGCAAGGATTTACACTTCTTACTTAATTGGAAACACTATCCACTACCACTGGATAATCCTGAGAAAATTGATTTTTCAAAAGGATGGACAGAAGGACAACCAGCCTTTTACGCTTATGACTTTACAGTCCAAGCGCCAAAAGATACTTACCTAGACTTGTCTGAGTTTGGTAAGGGAGTTGCCTTTGTCAATGGGCATAATCTAGGACGTTTTTGGAACGTTGGCCCAACACTCTCGCTTTATATTCCTCATAGCTATCTCAAGGAAGGTGCCAACCGCATCATTATCTTTGAAACAGAAGGTGAATATAAAGAAGAGATTCATTTAACTCGTAAACCTACACTAAAACACATAAAGGGGGAAAACTTATGACAATTGTAGGATGCCGTATCGATGGACGTTTGATCCACGGACAAGTAGCCAATCTTTGGGCTGGAAAACTAAATGTTTCACGTATTATGGTTGTAGATGACGAAGTTGTCACCAATGACGTTGAAAAGAGTGGTTTGAAACTTGCGACACCACCAGGTGTGAAATTGAGTATTTTGCCAATTGAGAAAGCGGCAGCCAATATTCTTGCTGGTAAATATGATAGCCAACGTCTCTTTATCGTGGCTCGTAAACCAGATCGCTTCCTTGGTTTGGTAGAAGCAGGTGTACCACTTGAAACCCTTAATGTTGGGAATATGTCTCAAACACCAGAAACTCGCGCCATCACACGTTCTATCAACGTAGTGGACAAGGATGTGGAAGACTTCCACAAATTGGCAGAAAAAGGTGTTAAATTAACTGCTCAAATGGTTCCAAATGATCCAATTTCAGACTTTTTGAGCTTATTAAAATAGGAAAAAATTTTTAGGAGGTCATTGTTATGATACAATGGTGGCAAATTTTACTTCTCACTTTGTACTCAGCTTATCAAATTTGTGATGAGTTGACGATCGTTTCATCTGCAGGTTCCCCTGTATTTGCTGGTTTTATTACTGGTTTAATTATGGGAGATGTGACTACTGGTCTACTTATCGGTGGTAACTTGCAACTGTTCGTTCTTGGGGTTGGTACCTTCGGTGGTGCTTCTCGTATCGACGCAACTTCTGGTGCGGTTCTTGCGACAGCCTTCTCTGTTTCACAAGGAATTGATACAGCACTTGCGATTACAACAATCGCTGTGCCAGTGGCAGCTCTCTTGACTTACTTCGACGTTCTTGGACGTATGACTACTACCTTCTTTGCTCACCGTGTGGATGCTGCAATCGAACGCTTTGACTATAAAGGTATTGAACGCAACTACCTACTTGGTGCGATTCCTTGGGCTTTATCTCGTGCCCTTCCAGTCTTCTTCGCGCTTGCCTTTGGTGGTGCCTTTGTACAATCAGTAGTAGACTTAGTTGAAGCATATAAATGGGTTGCAGATGGTTTGACACTCGCAGGACGTATGCTTCCAGGTCTTGGATTTGCAATCTTGCTTCGTTACCTTCCAGTTAAACGTAATCTTCACTACCTTGCTATGGGATTTGGTTTGACAGCTATGTTGACTGTTCTTTACTCATATGTAACAGGTCTTGGTGGCGCTGTTGCTGGTATCGTAGGTACTCTACCGAAAGATGTTGCTGAAAAATTGGTTTCGTGAACAACTTCAAAGGATTGTCTATGATTGGTATCTCTATCGTAGGTATCTTCCTTGCAGTGCTTCACTTCAAAAATAGCCAAAAAGTAGCTGTAGTAGCACCTTCTACACCATCAGAAAGTGGGGAAATCGAAGATGACGAATTCTAATTACAAACTTACAAAAGAAGATTTTAATCAAATCAACAAACGTAGCTTGTTTACTTTCCAATTGGGTTGGAACTACGAACGTATGCAAGCTTCTGGTTACCTTTACATGATCTTGCCTCAATTGCGTAAAATGTATGGGGATGGCACTCCTGAATTGAAAGAAATGATGAAAGTTCACACTCAATTCTTCAATACTTCACCATTCTTCCACACTATTATCGCTGGTTTTGACCTTGCCATGGAAGAAAAAGATGGTGTAGGTTCAAAAGATGCCGTTAACGGTATCAAGACAGGTTTGATGGGACCATTCGCTCCTCTTGGAGATACAATCTTTGGTTCACTTGTACCTGCTATCATGGGATCTATCGCAAAGCAACTATGGCTATCGCTGGCCAACCATGGGGAATCTTCCTTTGGATCGCAGTTGCAGTAGCGTATGACATCTTCCGTTGGAAACAGTTGGAATTTGCTTACAAAGAAGGGGTTAACCTTATCAACAACATGCAAAAGTACTTTTGACAGCTTTGATTGACGCTGCATCTGTACTTGGTGTCTTCATGATGGGTGCTCTTGTAGCAACAATGATCAACTTTGAAATTTCTTACAAATGGGCAATCGGTGAGAAGATGATTGACTTCAAGACATCTTGAACTCAATCTTCCCACGCTTGCTTCCAGCAATCTTTACTGCCTTTATCTTCTGGTTGCTTGGTAAGAAAGGTATGAACTCTACTAAAGCTATCGGTATTATTATCGTACTTGCTTTGGCTCTTTCTGCCTTTTGGTAAATTTGTACTTGGAATGGGTGCATAATTTATGACGAAATCATTAATTTTGGTGAGTCATGGTCGCTTCTGTGAGGAACTTAAAGGTAGCACTGAAATGATCATGGGTCCACAAGACAATATTCATGCAGTGGCTCTTCTTCCAGAAGATGGCCCAGAAGAATTTACTGCAAAATTTGAAGCTGCTATTGAAGGATTGGATGATTTCTTAGTCTTTGCGGATCTTCTCGGTGGAACACCATGTAATGTGGTAAGCCGTTTGATTATGGAAGGTCGTGATATTGACCTTTACGCAGGGATGAATCTTCCAATGGTGATTGAATTTATCAATGCGAGCCTTACAGGCGCAGATGCGGACTACAAGAGCCGTGCTGCAGAAAGCATTGTGAAAGTCAATGACCTGTTAGCAGGCTTCGATGATGACGAAGATGAATAAGATGTGACAACGTGAAAATCACAGGGAAAATAGGTGATAGGAGGATGGAGCGATGCTCCGACGATAATCGGTCTTTTTCCCAAAGATTTTAGTTGGAACTCGATTCAATAAGATGTAACAACGTGAAAATCGTTAGAGCATTTTATATAGAATATACATGGGAATGGGGCTTACTCCCATTCCCATCTTTAATAGAAAAAGAGGAACTCAATGCTACATTATACAAAAGAAGACTTACTCGAGTTGGGTGCAGAAATCACTACACGTGAAATCTACCAACAGCCTGATGTATGGAAAGAAGCTTTTGAATCTTATCAAGCAAAGCGTGAAGAAATTGCAGCCTTCCTACAAGGAATTGCTGATAAACATGACTATATCAAGGTTATCTTGACAGGTGCTGGAACTTCTGCTTATGTGGGAGATACCTTGGCACCTTACTTTAAGGAAGTCTACGACGAACGCAAATGGAATTTCAATGCTATTGCGACCACAGATATTGTTGCCAATCCAGAAACTTATTTGAAAAAAGATGTGGCAACTGTCCTTGTATCTTTTGCTCGTAGTGGAAATTCGCCTGAAAGTGTGGCGACTGTTGATTTGGCCAAAGCCTTGGTGGATGAGCTTTATCAAGTGACGATTACTTGTGCGGCAGATGGTAAATTGGCTCTTCAAGCTCATGGAGATGACCGCAATCTCTTGCTTTTGCAACCAGCTGCTTCTAATGATGCTGGATTTGCCATGACTTCTAGCTTTACGTCTATGATGTTAACAGCTCTCTTGGTCTTTGATCCTACAGAATTTGCTGTGAAAGCTGAACGTTTTGAAGTTATATCTAGTCTTGCCCGTAAAATTCTAGACAATGCAGAAGATGTCAAAGAACTTGTTGACCTAGACTTTAACCGTGTCATCTATCTAGGCGCTGGTCCTTTCTTTGGACTTGCTCATGAAGCTCAGCTCAAGATTTTGGAACTAACTGCTGGTCAAGTTGCGACTATGTATGAAAGCCCAGTCGGCTTCCGTCACGGTCCAAAATCTCTTATCAACGAAGATACAGTTGTTTTGGTCTTTGGTACAACAACAGACTACACTCGCAAGTACGACTTGGACTTGGTTCGTGAAGTTGCGGGTGATCAGATTGCTCGTCGTGTTGTGCTTTTGAGTGATCAAGCCTTTGGTCTTGAAAATGTCAAAGAAGTTGCCCTTGGTTGTGGCGGTGTCTTGAATGATATTTACCGTGTCTTCCCATACATCGTTTATGCTCAACTCTTTGCCCTATTGACTTCACTCAAGGTAGAAAATAAACCAGATACACCGTCTCCTACTGGTACAGTAAACCGTGTGGTACAAGGTGTTATCATCCACGAATATCAAAAGTAAGACAGTATTTATGAATTCTTGACAAGAGGATTTGTAAATCATCAGATAAACCATAGATTGTCAAGGCGCTTTCTATGGTTTGTTTGCTTGAGAGAAATAGTAAAAGGAGAACAGAATGAAAGCATACACAGAGCGTGTATTTGGAAATGTTGAGGGACAAGATGTCTTGGCATATCGATTTGAGACGGACGGTGGCTACCAGCTTGAGGTTATGACTTATGGTGCGACCATCTTGCGCTATGTAACACCTGACAAGGCTGGAAATTTTGCCAATGTTGTCTTGAGTTTTGATGATTTTGATAGTTATGTAGGCAATAGTCCCAAGCATGGAGCTAGCGTAGGTCCTGTAGCAGGTCGTATTGCAGGTGCGATCTTTGAGCTTAATGGTAAGACCTATGACCTTGAAGTAAACAATGCTAGCAACTGTAACCACAGTGGTTCAACTGGTTGGGATTCTAGCTTATTTGAACTAGTTGAAGTGAGCGACCATGGCTTGACTCTCTACACAGAGCGTACAGATGGGACAGGAGGATTTCCTGGAAATCTTAAGATTTGGATAAGTTATCACTTAGAAGAAAATGGAGCTTACGAGGTTAGCTATAAAGTAACAACTGATCAAGATACCTTGGTCAACCCAACCAACCATAGCTATTTCAACTTGTCTGGTGATTTCACGCAGACGATTGACCGCCATGTCTTCCAACTAAACACAGAAGGCATTTATCCAATCGCTCCCGACGGTGTTCCGGCCAAAACTCCAGATGCCAATCGTGACGTAGTAAAACACATCTACAATGGTGCCTTGTTGAAGGATATCTTTGCAGAAGAAGATGAGCAAATCCAACTGGTATCTGGTTTGGATCATCCATTTGCCCTTCCTGCAGGTCATGACAATGCTGGATTCCTTTATGACCAAAACTCAGGTCGCTTCCTGCTCTTCAAGACAGAGGCTCCTTGCTTTGTGGTCTACACAGCAAACTTTGTGGATGAAAGTGTCATCATAGGAGGTCAGCCAATGCTACAGCACAATGGGATTGCCCTTGAAGCGCAAGCTTTACCAGATGCTATTCACAGTGACCTTAAAGACCAAGTCATTCTCAAAGCCGGTCAAACCTTCACAAGTAAAACACGTTATGAGCTTGTTGTGAAATAAAAAAAGCTAGTCAAAAAGTCTTTAAAATTAAAATAACGCATATTGTCAGGTGCTGAAAAGTTTGATAATATGCGTTTTATTATGGAAAAATTTACTTTATCTTATCCTGAAATGGGCTTATTTTTGAGTTATCTGACTTGACTTTCTTGATGGGAATTATATAATAGGTGTAATAATAAACATTACAGCATGAAAAGAGGACCATTTATGACCTATGAATACAAGAGTCACATTTATTTAGCAGAGGCAGTTTTGAATGTAAAGGATTTGGCAAGTCAAACAGCCTTTTATCAGCAAATTATTGGCTTAGAAATCTTATCTCAAACTGAGACAGAGACCGTTTTAGGCATTGATGGAAAAGCCTTGGTACATCTGATTCAAGCACGAGAGAGCGGAGAAGTGAGGGAACATTATGGTCTTTACCATCTGGCTATTCTCTTGCCGACACGAAAGGCTTTGGCGGATATCTTGAAACACCTGACAGATTTACAGATTCCTCTTGTCGGCGGTGCAGACCACGGTTACAGTGAAGCTATTTACTTGGAAGATTTGGAGGGAAATGGCATTGAACTCTATCGAGATAAGCCGGTTTCCACATGGGATATTCGAGAAGATGGACGCATTATCGGAGTGACGGAGGCTCTTGCGTCGCAGGACATTTATGAGTTGGGAGAAAGAGTAGAGCCCTTTATCCTAGCAGAAGGTACGAGAATGGGGCATATTCATCTTTCCGTCAAGGATAGTCGAAAGTCCAGCCAGTTTTATCAAAAGGTGTTAGGACTAGAGGATAAATTCAGTGTGTCTAGCGCTAGCTGGATTGCAGCTGGAGACTACCATCATCATTTGGCAGTCAACGAATGGGGAGGAAAAGGCCTAGCTCCGCATAAGCAAGGCTTGCCAGGTTTGGCCTATTATGTTATTGAAGTCGCACATAAAGAAGAACTGTTAACGATCGCGCAGCGAGTACAAGAAGTTGATGCACCAATCAAGTGGCTGACATCGAGCCAGTTGGAAATCACAGACCCAGATGGAATAGTGACTCGTGTTCGCTTAGATAGATAAAACTAGGAATTTCTATCAAGTTATCAGCATGGCTAGTTTACCTTTTGAAAAGTCTTTGGTAACAGAACTGCGTGAGACGGATGGGCGAGAATTTTGACAAAGGAGCTGATTAGAGATATAATGAAGAAAAATCGAGCAAGGAAAAAGAGATGACAAATTCAAAGTATATCACTCGTCTGAAACGTTCAGAGGGCCAATTGCGTGGGATTCAAAAGATGATTGAAGAAGATCGTGACTGTGCTGATATTGTGACGCAACTAACAGCCGTGAAATCTAGTGTAGAGCGCGTGATTGAGATGATAATTACCGAAAACCTTACTGAATGTATCAATCAGCCGCTAGATGATCCTGAAGCTCAAAAGGAACGTCTAGAAAAGGCTATCCGATACTTGATTAAACGGAAATAAAGAGATGAGAGTTGCAAAGGTCTATCTACTATATAGAATAGTTTAATGTGAATCAAGAGAGGCTGGAAACAGTCTTTAAAACAAAAGAACGCATACTATCAGGTGTTGAAAACCCTTGATAGTATGCGTTTTATTGTGGGGGGATTTATACTCTTCGAAAATCTCTTCAAACCACATCAGCTTCACCTTGCCGTAGAAATATGTTCCTGACTTTGTCAGTCTTATCTACAGCCTCAAAACAGTGTTTTGAGCAGTCTGCGGCTAGCTTCCTAGTTTGCACTTTGATTTTCATTGAGTATTACTTCATTTTCTCCTGAAATTGAGTTTTTGCCCAGCTCCTTTTGATTATTCTACTTGACCAGGCCAAGCATTCATGCCACCTTCTACATTGATAACGGTGAGGCCTTGGGCGCTGAGAAATTGGCAGGCAGAGGCAGAACGCACTCCACCTTGACAGATGACATGGTATTCATGGTCAGGTTTGAGTTCTTTGTATCCTTGTTCCAAGGTACTTAACGGAAGATTTTTGGCACCTGGTGCATGTCCTGCTTGGAATTCATGTGCTTCACGGACATCGATAAGCTCTAGATTTTCATTTTGATATTTTTCATAAAAGTCAGCCATGCTGATATTAGTTTCCATATTCTACTCCTTCTGGCTTAGCCATTTTGTATAGTGAATAAGCGCCGTCAAGGTTTTGGACGGTAAATCCTGCTTGTTTGAGGATACGCTCTGCGATATAGCTGCGCAAACCACTGTGGCAGCTAACGATGTAGGCTTGGTTCTTGTCCAGTTCGTCCAAGCGCTCCCGTAGTTCGTTTAGGGGGATGTGGATGGTATCGACTTTAAGTCGACCACTTTGGAATTCGCCACTTGTCCGTACATCTAGGAATTTCTTACCTTTAGCCAGTTCGTCTTCGAGCTGGTACCATTGAACATTGTCGCTGAGACCTTCGATAAGATTCAAGGCTGCGTAGCCCAGCATATTGACGGGATCCTTGGCCGAGCCAAATGGTGGCGCATAGGTGAACTCCAATTCTGGCAAGTCAAAGACGGTGAGCTTTCCCTTGATAGCAGTTGCCAGGATATCGATTCGCTTGTCAACGCCTTTCTTCCCGACTCCTTGGGCACCGTAGATTTTTCCAGTGGTTGGGTCAAAGAGGAGCTTCAAGGTCATATCAGTAGCGCCTGGATAATAACCAGCGTGGTCTTTCCCACTGACATGAAGGGCCTTGTAAGGAAGTTGATTCATGCTAAGGATACGCTCGCTGAGACCAGTCGAAGCAGCTGTCATATCAAAGGCACGAACGATAGCAGTGCCGATACTTCCCTTGTTTGTACGTTCTAGTCCTGCGATGACGTCTGCCACTTGGCGTCCCTGACGATTGGCAGGAGAAGCGAGAGAGATGAGAGCATCTTGGCCTGTAATCTCTTGCTTGACGACGATGGCATCCCCAACTGCAAAAATATCTTTTTGACTGGTTTCATAATGTTCATCGACCAGGATTCCGCCACGAAGTCCCAGTTCAATCCCCGCAGATTTAGCTAGTCCGTTTTCAGGTTCAACACCGACAGAAAGGATGGTGAGGTCAGAAGTGATCTTTTGACCGTTTTCGAGAACGATGACTTTTCCTTGGTCTTCAAATCGAGTTGCAGACTGAGAAGTGATGATGCGAACGCCATTTTTGACCAATTCTGCTTGGACAAAGGCTGCTATTTCCTGATCTAATGGCGGCAAGACATGGGGTGCTTTCTCCACGATAGTAACTTGTAATCCACGTTTCACTAGGTTTTCAGCCATTTCAAGTCCGATAAAGCCTGCACCGATAACGACAGCTTCTTTTGGATGATTGTCCAAGGCTGCCATAATTTCATCGAGATCGGGAACGTTGCGAAGCGTGTAGGTATTCTTAGCTTCTGCCAAATCATCAATGGCAGGAACCAATGGTTTAGCTCCTGGGGAGAGAATCAACTTGTCGTAGCTTTCTGTAAATTCTTGTCCATCGTGTCGTACCGTCACAGTGTGTTCTGCTGGGGAAATACTGATGACCTCGTGAAATGGTCGCACGTCCAGATTAAAGCGTGCCTTGAGACTTTCAGGAGTTTGAACCAATAAACTATCTCGGTTTGCAATTTCTCCTGAAACATAGTAAGGAAGCCCGCAGTTTGCAAAGGAAACAAAGGGACCTTTCTCAAAAATAGTGATTTCAGCGTCTTCCATGAGACGTCTGAGACGGGTTGCTGCTGACATTCCGCCTGCAACTCCTCCGACAATGATAACTTTCATTGACTTTCTCCTTCTAGATGACTTTACCTGTCCAAGCACTCATACCGCCTCGGACATTGATGACATCATAGCCTTTTTTCTTTAGCTTTTTAGCAGCCATCTTACTACGCACACCAGAATGACAAATGACATAAAGTGTTTCTTTTGTTGTTGGTGTGTAGGAACCAATTTCGGTCAGAGGAACATTTTTGGCATTTTTGATATGACCTCTACGAAATTCCATCGGCGTCCGAACATCCAGTAGCTGAATTGGTTCCTTGAGTTTAGCTTCTAACTCGCTGGTAGAAATACTGTCAATTTTTGTAAATAAGTGAAACATAGGCACCTCCAAATATACCCTTATGGGGTATATTAAACCATGAAGTCAAGCTTTTGTCAAGCAAGTTGTTTTGACTTGGTGGAGATTGGTTGCGATTGTATTGTTTTTCTCCTCAATTTATCAGCCTCTTCCTTGACATTCGGTCCGCTTTTGATACAATAATACAAAATTAGAGGAGGTGGGTTATGATTCAGAAACATGCGATTCCTATTTTAGAGTTTGATGACAATCCTCAGGCGGTTATCATGCCTGATCACGAGGGGCTGGATTTGCACTTGCCAAAGAAGTGTGTCTATGCTTTTTTAGGTGAGGAGATTGACCGCTATGCGAGGGAAGTAGGGGCGGACTGTGTTGGCGAATTCTTTTCTGCCACCAAGACCTATCCAGTCTATGTCGTGAACTACAAGGGCGAGGAAGTCTGTCTGGCTCAGGCACCTGTCGGCTCCGCTCCAGCGGCTCAGTTTATGGATTGGTTGATTGGATATGGTGTGGAGCAGATTATCTCTACTGGTACCTGTGGTGTGCTGGCTGATATAGAAGAAAATGCCTTTCTAGTCCCTGTTCGCGCTCTGCGAGATGAAGGAGCTAGTTATCACTATGTGGCACCTTCTCGTTATATGGAAATTCAGCCAGAGGCTATTGCTGCTATTGAGCGAGTTTTGGAGGCTAGAGGGATTCCCTATGAAGAAGTCATGACCTGGACGACAGATGGTTTTTACCGAGAAACGGCTGAAAAGGTAGCTTATCGTAAGGAAGAAGGCTGTGCTGTTGTGGAGATGGAGTGTTCTGCGCTTGCGGCAGTAGCCAAACTGCGTGGGGTTCTCTGGGGAGAGTTGTTGTTTACAGCTGATTCCTTAGCAGACTTGGACCAGTACGATAGTCGTGACTGGGGTTCAGAAGCTTTCGAAAAGGCCTTGGAACTCTGTCTTGAAATAGCCTTTCAGTTCTAGCTACTCTCCTTCTTTTTATGGTACAATGGATATATGTTATTCAAATTATTTGTGAAAAAAATTGAAAGAGCCTTGGGCGGACTTTCGCCAGCTCGTCGGATTTTTCTGAGTTTCGCTGGAGTTATTTTTATAGGCTCTCTTCTTTTGAGTTTGCCTTTTGTTCAGATAAGTGGTTCTCAAGCCACTTATTTTGACCATCTCTTTACGACGGTGTCCATGGTCTGTGTGACTGGCCTTTTTACCCAGCCTGTCGCTGACACCTACAATATTTGGGGTCAGCTCATTTGTATGCTCTTGATACAGATTGGTGGTCTGGGGCTCATGACCTTTATCGGGGTCTTTTATATTCAGGGGAAGCAGAAGCTTAGTCTTCGCAGTCGTGAAACTATTCAGGAAAGCTTTAGTTACGGGGAGACTCGGTCGTTGAGGGCTTTTATACGGTCCATCTTTTTGACGACTTTTCTGGTTGAGGGCTTGGGTGCCTTTCTGTTAAGTTTCCGTTTTATTCCTGAGTTCGGCTGGGGACGGGGCATTTTTACCTCTATCTTCTTAGCTATTTCAGCCTTTTGTAATGCTGGCTTTGATAATTTTGGCAGTAGCAGTTTAGTGGCTTTTCAGACGGATCCCTTGATCAATCTGGTCATTGCTGGCTTGATTATCACAGGTGGTCTTGGCTTTATGGTCTGGTTTGACTTGGTAACTCAGTTTGACAAGAAGAAAAAACGCCGTCTGCGTTTCCACACCAAGTTGGTCCTTTTCTTGACTGCAGGGATTTTGTTGTTTGGGACAGTATCCACACTCTTTACGGAGTGGCACAATTCAGGAACCATTGGCAATCTCAGTATCCCAGAGAAAGTGCTGGTTAGCTTTTTCCAAACCGTCAGCATGAGAACAGCTGGTTTTGCTTCTATTGACTACACCCAAGCTCGGCCTGTAACTCTGTTTATCTATATCCTACAGATGTTTCTGGGAGGGGCGCCTGGAGGGACGGCTGGGGGGCTCAAGATTACGACTTTCTTCGTCTTATTGGTCTTTGCGCGTAGTGAATTGCTGGGCTTGCCTCATGCCAATATTGCGCAGAGAACCATTGAGGCTCGAACAGTCCAAAAATCCTTTAGTGTCTTCATTATCTTTTTGATGACCTTCTTATTGGGCTTGATGTTGCTGGGAATTACGGCAGAAGGAACACCGCGATTTATCTACCTCATGTTTGAAACCATTTCAGCTCTTGCGACAGTTGGGGTAACGGCAAATCTGACACCAGAATTGGGCAAGCTAGCTCTTAGCATTGTCATGGTGCTCATGTTTATCGGCCGTATCGGTCCCTTGACCTTGCTGGTTAGTCTAGCAGATTACCAGCCTGATAAGAAAGATTTGATTCAGTATATGAAAGCAGATATTAGTATTGGATAAGAAAGGAAGAATGATGTCAGATCGTACGATTGGAATTTTAGGTTTGGGGATTTTTGGGAGTAGTGTCCTGACAGCCCTAGCCAAGCAAGATATGAATATTATTGCTATTGACGACCACGCAGAGCACATCAATCAATTTGAGCCAGTTTTGGCGCGTGGAGTAGTTGGTGATATTACAGATGAGGAACTCCTCAGAACTGCAGGGATTGATACCTGTGATACGGTTGTAGTCGCAACAGGGGAAAATCTGGAGTCGAGTGTGCTTGCAGTTATGCATTGTAAGAGTTTGGGGGTACCAAGGGTTATTGCTAAGGTCAAAAGCCAGACAGCCAAGAAGGTGCTAGAAAAAATCGGTGCTGACTCGGTGATCTCGCCTGAGTATGAAATGGGGCAGTCTCTAGCGCAGACCATTCTCTTTCATAACAATGTTGATGTCTTTCAATTAGATAAAAATGTATCTATCGTGGAGATGAAAATCCCTAGTGTCTGGGCTGGTCAAAGCCTGAGTCAGCTAGATCTACGTGGCAAATACAACCTTAATGTCCTAGGATTTCGTGAACAGGAAAATTCACCGCTGGATGTCCAGTTTGGTCCTAATGATCTCTTGAAAGCAGATGCCTATATCTTGGCGGTGATTAACAACCAGTATTTGGACAATTTGACGGAATTGAACGTATAAAAAGTTAATATAAGTATTTTATAAGAGGGATTTAAGAAAAATTTTAACTTTTTCTTAATCCTTTTTAATTTTAGGAGATTATACTAGAGTCATCAAATAAAGAAAAACTCTAAGGAGAATCCTATGAAATTCAATCCAAATCAAAGATATACTCGTTGGTCTATTCGCCGTCTTAGTGTCGGTGTTGCCTCAGTTGTTGTGGCCAGTGGTTTCTTTATCCTAGTTGGTCAACCAAGTTCTGTACGTGCCGATGGGCTCAATCCAACCTCTGCCCAAGTCGTGCCAGACGCTGCTTCGGTGAGTGAAAAGAGCGACTTACCAGCAGAACTTCTCAAAGAAGCAGTCGATACAGCTCTTCCTTCAGAACAGGCAGACTCAACACCTAAAGCAAGCTTGAATACTACAAGCTCTTCAGAAAAAGCAGATGTAGCTGCTAAAGACCAAGTGGTAGCGCCAAAAGAAGAAGTGCAAGCAAAACCAGAATCTAAGAAAGAAACAGAAGATGCGGTTAAACCTCTGGAAAGTCCTGTAGCTACAGTTGCTGGACAAGACCGTGAAGCAAATGAAGCGCAACCAGCAACCACTCCAGCTGAAGTACAAAAAGGAGTGACTGACAATACCAAAGATACAGTGGATGTTCCGGCATCTTACTTGGACAAGGCTAACTTCCCTGGCCCATTCACAGCTGGTGTCAACCAAGTCATTCCATATGAATTCTTCGCAGGTGACGGTATGTTAACACGCCTTATCTTGAAAGCTTCAGACAAGGCTCCATGGTCAGACAACGGCTCAGCTAAAAATCCTGCTCTCCCACCAGTAGAGAAATTGGGCAAAGGTCTCTATTTCTATGAAGTAGATTTGGCAGGCACTCAAGGAAAATCAGATAAAGACTTACTTGACCTCTTAAAACAAAACGGCACTCAAAGCTATAAAGCTACTATCAAGGTGTACGGTGCTAAAGATGGCAAGGCAGACTTGAGCAACCTCGTAGCGACTAAGGATTTGACAGTAAACTTGAATGGCTTGACCACCCCAGCTGAAGTGCAAAAAGGTGTGGCTGACAATACTAAAGACACAGTAGATGTTCCAGCAACTTACTTGGACAAAGCCAACTTCCCAGGTCCATTCACAGCAGGTGTCAACCAAGTCATTCCATACGAATTCTTCGCTGGTGACGGTATGTTGACTCGTCTTATCTTGAAAGCCTCAGACAAGGCTCCATGGTCAGACAACGGCTCAGCTAAGAATCCTGCTCTCCCACCAGTAGAAAAATTGGGCAAAGGTCTCTACTTCTACGAAGTGGACTTGGCAGGAACTCAAGGTAAATCAGATAAAGACTTACTTGATCTCTTGAAACAAAATGGAACTCACAGCTACAAGGCAACCATCAAAGTGTACGGTGCGAAAGACGGCAAGGCTGATTTGACAAATCTCGTAGCGACAAAAGAATTGGATGTCAACTTGAATGGTTTAACCACTCCAGCCGAAGTGCAAAAAGGTGTGGCCGACAACACTAAAGACACAGTAGATGTCCCAGCTACTTACTTGGATAAAGCCAACTTCCCTGGACCGTTCACAGCCGGTGTCAACCAAGTCATTCCATATGAATTCTTCGCTGGTGACGGTATGTTGACTCGCCTTATCTTGAAGGCTTCAGACAAGGCTCCATGGTCAGACAACGGCTCAGCTAAGAATCCTGCTCTCCCACCAGTAGAAAAATTGGGCAAAGGTCTCTACTTCTACGAAGTGGACTTGGCAGGAACTCAAGGTAAATCAGATAAAGACTTACTTGATCTCTTGAAACAAAATGGAACTCACAGCTACAAGGCAACCATCAAAGTGTACGGTGCGAAAGACGGCAAGGCTGATTTGACAAATCTCGTAGCGACAAAAGAATTGGATGTCAACTTGAATGGTTTAACCACTCCAGCCGAAGTGCAAAAAGGTGTGGCCGACAACACTAAAGACACAGTAGATGTCCCAGCTACTTACTTGGACAAGGCTAACTTCCCAGGTCCGTTCACAGCTGGTGTCAACCAAGTCATTCCATACGAACTCTTCGCTGGAGACGGTATGTTGACTCGCCTTATCTTGAAGGCCTCAGACAAGGCTCCATGGTCAGACAACGGTTCGGCTAAAAATCCAGCCCTTCCACCAGTAGAGAAATTGGGCAAAGGCCTCTACTTCTACGAAGTAGATTTGGCAGGAACTCAAGGTAAGTCAGATAAAGAGCTTCTAGACTTGTTAAAACAAAATGGCACTCAAAGCTATAAAGCTACCATCAAAGTGTACGGTGCTAAAGACGGCAAGGCAGATTTGAATAATCTTGTAGCGACTAAAGAATTGACAGTGAACTTGAATGGGTATAAGTCCCTCAATGAGATGAAATCTCAAATGCCAGCTGCTAGCCAAAATGAGATGATGCCTAAAAAAGAGCAGGACAAAACCATGAATGCTAGCCAGCCTATGGCAACACCAAGCATGAAACAAGATCAAGCTTCAGCAGCCTCAAGCAAAATGGCATCTACTAACAAGGTGTCAAGTCCAATGACGGCTGATCAAATGAAAGACCAAAAAGACATGCTTCCATATACTGGTGAAGCCCAAACATCAATGGCTACTCTTGGATTCTTTGGATTAGCCTTGGCCGGCCTGCTAGGTGGACTCGGTTTGAAAGCTAAAAAAGAAGAAAATGACTAGTCTAGCTACAGACTTTCTATCTAGGATATGAAAAATCTAGATATCGTTTAGAATGTTCGTAAAGAGATTAAAATAGTGTTATACTATTGTGGTATAGCACTGTTTTTTTCAAAGGAGAGACAGATGGGAAAGACAATTTTACTCGTTGACGACGAGGTAGAAATCACAGATATTCATCAACGTTATCTGGTTCAGGCAGGATATCAGGTTTTGGTGGCCCATGATGGGGTAGAGGCCTTGGAAATCTTCAAGCGAAAACCAATTGATTTGATTATTACAGATATCATGATGCCTCGGATGGATGGTTATGATTTGATTAGTGAGGTTCAGTATCAATCTCCAGATCAGCCTTTTCTCTTTATCACGGCTAAGACTAGCGAGCAGGACAAGATTTACGGTCTGAGCTTAGGGGCAGATGACTTTATTGCCAAGCCCTTTAGCCCTCGTGAGTTGGTTTTGCGTGTCCACAATATCTTGCGTCGCCTTCATCGTGGAGGTGAGACAGAGGTCGTCAGTCTCGGGGATTTACGGATGAATCACGGTAGCCATGAGGTCCAAGTCGGAGATGTGGCACTTGATTTGACAGTCAAATCCTTCGAACTTCTATGGCTTCTAGCTAGCAATCCAGAGCGCGTTTTTTCTAAGACAGACCTCTATGAAAAGGTCTGGCAAGAAGACTATGTGGATGATACCAATACCTTGAATGTTCATATTCATGCTCTTCGACAGGAGTTGGCTAAACATGCTAGTGCAGAAACACCCACCATCAAAACCGTCTGGGGCTTGGGCTACAAAATTGAGAAAGCGCGAGGTAGTTAATGAAATTAAAAAGTTATATTTTAGTGGGGTATGTCATTTCAACACTCCTAACGATTATCGTGGTTTTTTGGGCCGTTCAAAAAATGCTGATTGCGAAAAGCGAGATTTACTTTTTGCTTGGAATGACTATCGTTGCCAGCCTTGTCGGTGCTGGGATTAGTCTCTTTCTCCTATCGCCAGTCTTTACTTCATTAGGCAAACTCAAGGAACATGCCAAGCGGGTAGCGGACAAGGATTTTCCTTCAAATTTGGAGGTTCAAGGACCTGTAGAATTTCAGCAATTAGGGCAAGCTTTCAATGAAATGTCCCATGATTTGCAGGCCACCTTTGATTCCTTGGAAGAAAGCGAACGAGAAAAGGGCTTGATGATTGCTCAACTTTCGCATGATATCAAGACCCCCATCACTTCGATCCAAGCGACGGTAGAAGGGATTTTGGATGGGGTTATCAAGGAAGGAGAACAGGACCATTATCTAGCAACCATTGGACGTCAGACGGAAAGGCTCAATAAACTGGTTGAAGAGTTGAATTTTTTGACTCTAAATACAGCTAGAAATCAGATGGAAACGACCAGCAAGGACAGCATTTTTCTGGACCAGCTCTTGATTGAGTGCATGAGTGAATTTCAGTTCTTGATTGAGCAGGAAGAGCGAGATGTCCATTTGCAGGTAATTCCAGAGTCTGCCCGGATTGAAGGAGATTATGCCAAACTTTCTCGTATCTTGGTGAATCTGGTCAATAACGCTTTTAAATACTCGTCTCCAGGAACCAAGCTGGAAGTGGTGGCTAAGCTGGAGAAGAACCAGCTTTCAATCAGTGTGACGGATGAGGGACAGGGCATTGCCCCAGAGGACTTGGAGAATATTTTCAAACGCCTTTATCGTGTCGAAACTTCGCGTAACATGAAGACAGGAGGTCATGGTCTTGGGCTTGCGATTGCGCGTGAATTGGCCCATCAATTGGGTGGAGAAATCACAGTCAGCAGCCAGTACGGCCTCGGAAGCACCTTTACCCTCTTTCTTAACCTCTCTGGCAGTGAAAATAAAGCCTAAAACCCCTTTACAAATCCAGCTATTCATGGTAGAATGGATTTTGTGCGAAATATCAGCAGGAAAGCATGAAGCTCGTCAACAGGTGTCTTATGATAAGTAACCTTGGCTGTTTAGGCGAAGGGCATCTGCACGAATCAGGGCTTTCTAAGTGACTATTTCCACCGAAATATTATTTATATCAGGAGGACATTCACATGTCACGTTATACAGGACCATCTTGGAAACAAGCTCGTCGCCTTGGCCTTTCACTTACAGGTACAGGTAAAGAATTGGCACGCCGTAACTACGTACCAGGACAACACGGACCAAACAACCGTTCTAAATTGTCAGAATACGGTTTGCAATTGGCTGAAAAACAAAAACTTCGTTTCACTTACGGTGTAGGTGAAAAAAACAATTCCGTAACTTGTTCGTACAAGCTACAAAAAAATCAAAGGCGGAATCCTAGGTTTCAACTTCATGCTTCTTTTGGAACGTCGTTTGGATAACGTTGTTTACCGTCTTGGTCTTGCGACTACTCGTCGTCAAGCTCGTCAATTCGTAAACCACGGTCACATCCTTGTTGACGGAAAACGCGTTGATATCCCATCATACCGCGTAACTCCAGGTCAAGTGATCTCAGTTCGTGAAAAATCATTGAAAGTTCCAGCAATCCTTGAAGCAGTAGAAGCTACTCTTGGACGTCCAGCATTCGTATCATTCGACGCTGAAAAATTGGAAGGTTCATTGACTCGCTTGCCAGAACGCGACGAAATCAACCCAGAAATCAACGAAGCACTTGTCGTTGAATTCTACAACAAAATGCTTTAATTTTAAGAAATATCTTACAGAAAGCCTACAACAGTGGGCTTTTTGCTTTGTCTTAAAATGTTGATCTCTGGGTTTGTTCAGTTATAAACTTTTTAGTGCAGTTTCATAGAACGAAACTGCTTTTTTTGCATTCTCTTTTGAGAGGTGACTATATATATCCATGGTCATAGATAATTGGGAATGTCCTAAACGGTGCTGAAGTTCCTTGTAAGGTATTCCAGAGTTAAGCAAGAGACTAGCGTGAGTATGGCGAAAACCATGAAAACCAATGTTAGGTACGTCAGCACGTTTAAAGTGAGTTCTTAACCTGGTTTGTAGAGTTTGATTATTGGGGTACTCATTTATGAAGTCAGAAAAGACTACAGTTTCAGAGCGCCCAAGTTGCCAAGCTTCTTGTACTTGTCTATGTTTGTACTGCTTCAGCATAATAACAGTAGCTTGGTCTATATCTATATCCCTTAGACTTGATTTTGATTTAGGACTATTGAGTTCTTGATTATAGTTTAGTGTTTTTGTGATATGCACAATGGCATTATCTAAGTCAATATCAGACCATGATAAAGCTAAAGCTTCATTGATACGACAACCAGTAGCAAGTAGAAACTTATAAAGTGTTATCTCATAATAATAGCGATACCTACTTACATCCAGAGTATCTAGGTATTTAAGAAAGCTTTTTAATTCATCATTATCAAAGTGCTTTACTTTTTCTCGCTTTGCTTTTTGTGTGTTGCGAGGTAATATTACCTCACGAGCAGGATTAAATGGTATGGCTTGCATAACTACACCATACTGTAAAATACGCTTATTTAAAGCGTGTAAGCTATCGTAGTATAAAAAAGCGCCTTCTTCCCCTTTATTGGTTTTGTCAGCAAGTTTATTGACTACGTTTTGAATAAGTGGAGTAGTTAGTTTATCCAACTTATAAGAGCCAAATAAGGGCAAGATATGATTATCTAGCAGTCTTCTAACGTTTAATTGTGTGTTAGGTTTCACTGTATGCTTGTAACTTTCCCACCATAAGGAAGCTAGTTCCTTGTAGGTAGTAATATTAGAAGCCTGAAATCTAGTAGATCCATTTTGTAAAAAAGCAATTTCAGCTTCTTTTGTCTTTTGCTTAACTTCTTTTTTTTGTTCTCCCTGTTATGCTTGTCTTTACATCTTTTTCAGTGACTTTATCAATACCAAGATAGACATTAGCACGATATACTATTGAACCGTCTTTTTTTGTGATTTGTTTTATTTGCATAGTATTCCTTTCCATCAGCAGGCAAGCAATTAGAAAAGGTTTTGAGTTTATACCATGCTAGGAGCTACGAGAACCCCTCTATTTTCGATTTTAAGAGGACGAACGGTAAAATTGTACCAGGTAAGAAAATAAAGTGATTATGGAGCTTATAAAGGATATTGATTAGATAATCTTCTCAAATACCATTGTGGCTTGAATACGGTCGCCACCGCCTAGTCCTTTGCTTCCACCATTGGCGGTTGTGATTGTGTGCAGGCGATAACCTTTTGAAGCTTGTTTATTGATAACATCTTCTAATTCTGTAAGGTTTCCTGATCCAGTGCCGAAAAACTTTTCTTTCAATGTTACCTGAAGGACAACATAGTGTAGTCCATTTACTCCAGATGCGGTAGAAAAACTACCTTCTTGTTTTACAGTATCAAAAAATCCCATGGGGGTTACTCCTTTTCGTCGTCTCTCTCAGATAGTTTTTTAACTAAATCAAAAGCTATTTTTTTATCATAGTCATTTAAAGAAATATAGTTGATTAAAATATCTGCAAAATTTGTACCAATTTCAGCATCATTTATTATTAACTTTTCTATAGTCAGCATGTAGTTTTGATTAAAATTTACTAGACCTTTGCCAAAATTCTCGTATTTTTTAGGATTATTTATGTGTTCTTCAACGTTCTCATACGCTGATTGAATCTTTTTTAGCAAATCATAATCAGGTTTAATGTTATTTAGTTCATTCATATCAAGATTTTCAAAAAAATCTTGTAATTTAGTAGTCATTTCTTCAGGAGACATTTCATCATGGCCTAAAAGAAATGCAACACTAACCCCAAAGTAATCCGCTAGGCTCTCCCATACTTTATTGTTTCTTGGTTTTCGAGTTCCGTTTTCATAATACATTAATTGACTATCAGAAACGGTAATATCGTATTTATCTTTTTAAAAATTTTTTTCTAAGTTTGTTCAAAGATAAATTTTCTTTTTCTCTTAATTCTTTGAGTTTTTATTTTTCACGATATGTAACCTACTTTTAATTATTTTTAAGTTGATTATATCATAGCAAAGAATTTTTTTCTATAAAAAATTCTCAAAAAAAGAACAAAAGCGCTTGACATTCTTAAAAATAGAGTATATACTTAAATTGTTCTTAAAATGAGAATAAAAAATTAAAAGGAGAAAGAAAAATGATTATTACACAATCACAAGCGAAAGCGTTACGAAGAAAAAAAGCTGATCTACAATTAAAAAATTATGAGTTAGCTTTTGAAATTGGTGTTGCACCTAAAACAGTTCCTAAAATTCTGAAAGGTGATTATAAGGCTCCTAAAAGAATTTATGCTAGCGTAATGGAATGGCTTGCTGAAGATTACTAGAAAGGGGCATAAGACAGAATCTAGAAATATTTTGCTTGCTACCTATGGCAGTATCAAGGGTTTGTAGGGGTGCATTTTCTCCGACTTTCCCTACTAAGTGCTTTACCTTGGTACTGTTTTAGGTGGCAAGCACTATCTACAAGAAGAAAGGAGCGAACCAATGGAACTGGTTTATATGGACGGTAAGAAAGAACCGTATACGCTGAGCAGTATCGTTGCAGAGTGTACAGGATTGCAACATCATACAATAACCAAGACGATCCGCAAACATCAAGAAAGGTTTGAACGGTTCGGAAAGGTCGGATTTAAAATCCAAGCTATGGAAAGTGGCCAGAATACCAAGGACTATATTTTGAATGAGCAACAAGCGACCTTGTTAGTTACATTTTTAAAGAATACCGAGCAAGTGGCCAACTTCAAAACAAACCTAGTCAAAGCATTCTTTGAAATGCGTGACGAACTTTCTAAACGCTACCTTCAAAGAGAACTGGAAAAGCCGAAGCGTAAAAGTTTAACTGAAGCTATTCAAACATGGGAGAAAGCCCCCAAGCATGCCTATAGCACCCTGACAAACTTACTACTAAAGGGAGTGACAGGGAAGAATAAAGCGCAACTCATGAAGGAGCGAGAAAGTAAGAACGGTATCGATGGCTTGACAAGTGTAGAACTGACAAGCTATCAGCGCTTGGAAGATATGGCAATAGCTATGATCAACTTGAATAGGGGGTATTCAGAAATTAAGGAATTAATTTTTAAAGTATAGGAGTATAGAAAATGGAAAATGATTTTAAGACAGTTACAAATGCCAAAGGGTTAGAAATTCCTAAGTATCCCAAGGATTTTAAAAAGCTAGTTGAGAAAGACAGACAACTAGCCGAATATCTTTGTATGAACTACGAGAACTTGGACAGTGAAGACCTGGGCGCATTTCTTGAAACAGTAGAACAGGGAATCAGTTGGATTCTAGATCTTATCGAAAGTAAAGACTTGCTTTATAAACCAAAGTCAGGTAGTAATCATGCAAAAAGAAAATAAAAAAATCACTTGCTCAAATTTTAGACGAGGCGAGCAAGCGACAAGATTAAGGATATAGAAATTTTTTCTATGCTTTGATTATAGCAAAAAATATCTATTCTATCAAATACCTAAAGAAAAACCGAAGAGCAGGCAAGCAATTAGAAAAGGTTTTGAAAATCAAGTGCTGACAGGGTGATTCTAAGGCCTTGTTTAGCTGAAAGATGGGTAATTACTCACGAAACACCGCTACAAGCGTTCGCCAACTTGGGGCAATCGCCCAGCGTTTGGAGTGGTGAAATAATCTAATATAGGGAAAAAGGAAAACAGACTATGACAGAAACAACATACGATATTATCACTAAAAGCTTGGATAGAATTAGTATGGAATTACACCAAGCAGACGAAAACAATGATTTTTTAAGAATAGGACTCTTATCAGGACAATTAAAAGCTATCAAAGAAAACTTACATCGTTTACTCTGGATTGAACTCCCTGAATTGAATGAGAGTCATAAAATCAAAGCAGTCTCTAAAAGCACTACTGGAATGTTTTTCCACCCTGGTATTTTTGAAATGGACGCTATGCGACAAGCATTCTTTAAACGCCAAGCCAAGCATTTTTTTGACAATGCAACAGAGCAACAGGCGTATATAGAACATGCTGAAAAGGAATATTTAGAGGCTACTATAACCTTGAAGGATATCCTTTTTAACTCTAAAAATGGGACTCGACAAGTAAATAAAGATTGTCTTGTAGAAAAATTTGAAGAGGCAATGCAATGACACAATCAGAATTTTACAACCGAATGACTAAAATCAAGGATAGACATCCGAACCTCTTTCAGTTCATCATTGACTTTTTAGATGATAAAGTAACTCCAGAAGAGGTGTACGACTTTCTGAAGATGGAGCACAGCTATCAAGTGAATTATATCAAGAATTACCAAGCGAGGGCATAGCATGAATGAACTAGATTTAAGCAATACACAGGCGCTTATTTTTACCGTGATATTGGTTGGCTTTCTCATGTATCTAAACCACCTAGACCGCCAAAAAAGCGCCCGAATTGAGCGAGAAAGTACACAGACAACAGAAACACCTAGCGAGGATTTAAGCCCTGATTATGGGCGATATATTCAGCTTGGAATGGTCAGTAAAGGGGATTAAGTATGTTTAGTTTGAGTAAAGAAAGCGAACATGATTTGACTAATAGAATAAGCACGGTAATAGAAAACTATCTAGCAGTTCGAGAAAGACCTAAACCACGACTAACTGGTTTAATATCAGCACAAGAAGCTATGGACGAGTTAGATATAAAATACAAAACCTTACAAAAGTGGGAAGGTGCAGGACTAAGACGTTACCAACCACCACTAGAAGATACTAGAAAAGTCTATTACAAAGTTACGGATATTTTGAAGTTCCTGGGGGTAGATGATGGCAAAGACTAAAATATATTTTTGGTTAAAAGTTGATAAGAAGTTTTTTGATAATCTTTTTATTAAGCGACTTAAAAATATGCCTGGTGGCTACACTATGACAGTGATTTATATCCGTCTTATGTTGGAAAGTTTAGAAGATGATTGTATTTTGTACTATGAAGGATATTTTGATAGTTTGGTACAGGAATTAGCTTTAAAACTGGATGTTTCTGAAGATGATATAAATATGACGGTTGCATATTTTACAAAATGTGGACTGATTCAGATTGATGATGATGGCCATGCTACATTGTCACAAGCAAAGGCCATGGTCGAAAGTGAAACGAACTGGGCTAAATATAAACGTGAACAGCGAAAACAAGCCCAAAATGTGGCAAGATTGGAGAATGTCCAAAAGAGTGGGATAAATTCCAACTTGTGTCCAACAGAGATAGATAAAGAGTTACATAAAGATAAAGAGTTATATAAAGAATATATATTGTCAGGTAAACCTGACTTTGTATTTCCTAAATGGCTAACTTCGAGTATGATTGATGAGGTAACTAAAGGACGTCCTGAAATATTTAATCAGAATACCTTTAGCTTATCTGAATCATACAGTTGGGAAAAATTATAAATATTTGGACAAAAACTTGAAGCCGATAATGGCACGATTCAAAGAAGGCTATACACTTGAAGATTTTAAACAGGTGATCGATATTAAAACGGCAGAATGGAAGGATAGTCCTGAATTTTCTAAATATCTGAGACCAGAAACACTTTTCGGATCTAAGTTTGACGGTTATTTGAATCAAAAGCCTAAAACCATAAAAGGGAAGTCAGAAGACAACTTCCCAGACCTACCATTTTAGGAGTTGCACAGATGAAGGAACAATTTAAAGAATTTAATAACAGAAAAATATCGGATAAAGTTTGCGATATTCACCAGGTAAATTATTGGGAAATTTCTGTACCAGTGTTAGGGAGTTCAGAAAGAAAAGTACAAGCATTTTGCCCGGAGTGCGTGAAGGGAGAGATTAAACAGAAAGAGAAAGACCTATTGCAGCAGTTCGAGGACAGGCAAGCTTACTTTAAAACTTATGATGTCTTAATGCGTGACAGTACGATTCCTAACGAGTTGAAGGGGGCAACATTTGAGAATTTCTTTGTTAAGACTACAGAGGAGCGTCAGATGTTAGAGTTTGTAAAAGGTCAAGCCCAGAAGTACCTTTCAGGTATGACGGGAAATACTTTAATCAGTGGTAGCACAGGAATAGGAAAAAGTCATTTATCTCTTGCCTTGGCTAAAGAAATCAATGAAAGCTTCAGGGAGAAGAACGAGCCTAAGAGCGTTTTGTTTGTTAGTTTAACCGAGATTATCAAGCAGATAAAAGAAGGATGGGCTTATGGAAGAAATGCAAACTTAACAGAGTATGAGGCAGTCAAAAAGTTAGTTGATGTTGATTTCCTAATTATCGATGACTTGGGGGCAAAAAATGGAACAATCACTCCTAAGAGCGACTGGGAACAGGATTTCTTGTTTGATATTATCAATAATCGAGAAACTATGATTTTCAACACGAATCTAGATAGCAGTGAATTGCGAACGGTTTACAATGCTAGAAACTCAAGTAGAATTTTGAAAGGTTTAGAGGGGAACACTTTTAAGGCTTTCACAATCAAAGACAAGAGATACACTATAAACACAGTGAGGGGAGAATATCAATGAATGATGATAAAATGCGATTTGCAACAGAAAAAGGCTTTGTTGTCTACGAAAAATGTGGTATAATAGAGATAGAAAAAGTTCCAAGGTTTGGAGAGATAACTTTATTCTACTCAGATGGAAAATTTACCCATCTAGTCAAAAAAGAAACTAAAAAATAAGTCTATTGAGAACAACTCAGGGACATACCGTAAGCATATAATGCTAGTGGTATGTCCCTTTTTGTTTGCATAGAAAGGGGGTGAGGGAGATGTCGGGAGATACTTCTTTAGGGTATGTAGTAGCCAATAAGTTTTTTATGGATCCAGATAAAAGACAGAAAATCTTTTCTCAGTGTAAAAAAGAAGATGATAGCTTAGAACAACGGAAACAAGAAATACTAGAAAAATATGCTAACAAACAAGACAAATCAAAATCTAGAAAAAATGATTCTAAAGGCTCGGAGAGTCATAAAAGAAAAGCTAAGAGCAAATAATTTTAGAAAAAATTATAAACAAAAATCAGATATTAAAAGATAAGGAGCAAAAAAATGACAACTAACTTAGTTAAACAAAAAGAAAATCTAGAAGCTTATATCCGAAGTACAGGTTATAACACTAGAGGGATGAACGTAGAAAATAATCATGTACTCATTGAAAAACCAATCCTTGATAGTTACGAAGATGAACATCAACGTAAAGAACTGGTTGATCTAGTAAATGTTATTGAGACTCGTACCCGTGGTGGGAAGTATGAAGTAACTGACTTTGAATCTGATTCATTACAAGAACTTAGCGAAAATTCGGCTGAGAGAACAGAAGAAGATAAAAAGAAAACTATCAGCGTTGATTACTTAGTCAAATTATTCAGTGGAAAACTTAATTTTTCACAGGAACAATTAGATGATGGCCAATATAATTTAACGGATTTTCTTGGTAAGAAGATTATTAAATTAAAACGTAGAACACGAAATAGAGAGATTGGGAAAATTCTCCAAACTGCGAAAGTACAGACCGCTACAAGTCTGGACGACTTGAAATCTATTGTTTCTTTAATCAATCCAGAGCGCAATGTATCTATGGTTATTAGTCAATCACTATTTAGTGTCTTAGAAAAAATGAAAGACACTTCAGGAAATTATCTTCTTAAAGTTGATAAAGAGACAGGAACAAGTGAAACATTCTTTGTAGATAACTTTTTAATTGTAGATGATACAACATTAGGGAATAAAGGTGACAAAAAAGGCTTTATCGGAGATCTAGAAAACTTTGTTACTTTGTTTGATCGCAAGAAAGACACACTTAGTTGGGTGAATGCGAATGACTATTTTGGGAAACGGTTGATTTTACATATCCGATTTGATGTAAAAAAAGTTGAAGAAGATTGTGGTTACCGTATTCAATGGAACTAGGAGAAAGAAATGGATATTAATCAAGTATTTGAAACACTGGATGATCTAGATAATAAAAAAAGTAAGATTAATTCAGCACGAGAACAGTTAAGAGAAAAAAGGAAAAGCCTGTTAGGCAATCAAACAGTTTCATTTGAGAATATAGATTCTTTTTTGTCAAATAACTTAGAATCTTTAGAGCAGCTGGAAAAGATGGAAAAAGCTATTAATGGCCTTCAGGAAAAATTTGATAGTGATTTTTCAGAAGCTAATGCAGTCATCTTTGAATACATTTTTAAAGAGACTAAGCAACGGATGGAAACTAAGAAGATCTATAAACAATACCGAAAGAAACTTAGACGAATTCTGGACGCATATGATGAAATTCAAGAACTGAAGAAGGATGTAGAAGAAATCCATACAGGTGTAATCAGGGAAATAAATCAGAGATATTCTCTATCACCGTATCGAACAGAAGTAAGTCCGCTTACTGTCCTACCATTCTTAAACCCTGATTCTAGCGGATGGATGAATTTTTCTAAGGAATATTGGGACATTAAAGTGTATTTAGAAAAATAGGGAACAAATTAAGTAAGGCTAGTGATATATGGCTGAAACAGAAGAAATATCGCTAGTCCTACTTTTATGCTTTACTAAGTTTCACATAACAAAGTAAGCATAAACTGAAAAGAAGTAATAGCTTGAAAGCAAGGTATATCAGGGATTTACAGAATGGAGTGAGTTTCACAGAATGTAAGATATGAGAAACTGAGGGGATAAATTAAAGAAATTTCCCTTGAACTTGTCATACTGAAGAGTTGTCCAACTTAAAACAATGATACCTGGTAAGTGGAGTGTTGGAAGGCTTTTAGCGCTTTTTTTCAGTTTGACAGAATTTACAATTTGACAAATTGAAAGATAAAAAATTTTTAAAATTTAAGTGGAGGTACTTGCCTATGTACGAGTTGAGTAACAGAGACCTGGACGGGATAGATATTGAGTTAGGACGATATAGAACGCTTGCTAATAAAATTTATTTGAGAAGACAGGAACTAATACATAATAAGAAACATAGCGCTGAAGATTGTACTGGTGGGAAAGGCAAGACAGTATATAGTCCTACTGAAGCAACCATCATTAGAATTGAAGAAGACCAAACGCTAAGATATTTAGAAGACTTTAAACTAGTTGTAGATACCTTGATGGAAAACTTAATTGAAAGTGATCTAGTCATTTTTAAAATGAGATATTTAGAAGCTGGTGCGACTTGGGAAGACGTGGCAGAGAAACTAAATAAAACTACTCGTTATATAAATAGTCGTAGAAAGGTAATCGCTAAAAGATTTGTTGAGTTGAAAGGATATTGACTCCCCCCCACCTTTTAAAAAATCTTTCTGGCCAGTAGGGTACCGGTGAAGGGAACTTTTTCCAAGTCGGAGTCTTTCAAACAAAAAGGGGATAAAAACTAAGGGATTTATTAAGAGTAAACTTATTTTTAGTTATCTATAATTCCTCTATCAACAGGTATAGGTAGAACAAAGTTTTTAAAACTGATACTGTAAAAAATTTCAATGATACACTCTAAGAAGCTGTTATTTAAATAATAAAGCCTTGAGAAAAATTTCAATAACAGATATAATAAATTTAGTATGTTTTTAACTAATCTTAGCTTCAATAAGTATTGAAAAGTAATGCAAGGATAGCAGGGTGATTTAATGAATTTTTTTGATGTTTGTATACCCCCTAGATTAAATAGTGATTACCAAAATATATGTACGCTCTATGAACAAGTAGATGATATATTGAGTTCATTGAGCGAGGGAGATTGTGTACGATTCAACTTTGAACAAACTACATGGTTCAGTGCAGAAATGACAGTGTATTTAGGTATGATAATTACATGTATAAAAGCTCGTAAAGCTGCTGTAAAAATTGGGCAAAAAAGTATGTCTACAGGAATTAGAGATATATTACTAAAAAATCAATTTCTAAATAACTATGGAACTGAATACAAACTGGTAGATAATTATAATACAACGATTCCTTATTATGTGTCTTGGGTTGAAGAGATAGAACAAATGGAGCAATATATAGATAATAAACTATTAAGACAGATTCAAGACAAAACTTCTATTGAATTTTTGGGAGAAATCAAAGAGTCACTGCTTGAAATTATTCATAATGTAAGAGATCACTCTGAATCAAATACTATTTATATGTGTGGTCAACACTATCCTAGGAGACCATATGGTACAGAGAAAGGTACAATAAACTTTGCAATTGCAGATTGTGGAATTGGATTAGTTAAGAATATCAAAAAGAAAAATACAGACATGGGAGATGTCTTAAATTATTTTAAGTGGGCTTTTGATAAAGGCACATCAACTAAAAACATAAAGGATAGTGGAGTAGGATTATATGAATTAAAGAATAAGTTGATAGGAAAAGGAGAAATTAAAATAATTGCTAATAACGGTTACTATCATATAGACAAATATGGGAATATTAATTTCGAAGAACTCCATTTTGATCTTCCAGGAACATTAGTACTAATTTCTTTTTATTTAGATTACTGTCAAATTAATCAAAATTCTGCTACAATTGATACAACAGAAAAAATTAGCAATTGGTTTATTTAAAGGAGATAAAAAAATGAGAGAATTAGTCATATCTGATGTAATAAATGGGAAATCTGCAATTTTATCAGAAACAGGAGAAAAAGTTTTCCAAGAAATAAAAAAATCAATTGATGATAATGAGCAAATAACCTTGGATTTTACAGGTATAGCAACAATGACGACAGCCTTTCTTAACCTTGCAATTGGGCAACTGTACGATTTAAAACCAGTGGAAGAATTAACTAAACTAGTAAAAATAAAACGTTCGTCCATTAGTGATTCTCATTTTCAAAAAATTGCTTTAGTTTTGTCTAATAGCAAGGAAAAAAGAGAGGAATTCTCAAAATTGCAAGATGAGGTAATTGAAGATGGCTATTGATAAAAATCTACAAAGTTATACTTTTACTGAAAATGAATCATTCATTGTAGATACAAATGTATGGATTTACTTATATTCTCCATTTTCCACCAACACTTTTGGGTACGAAAAATTTCTTTATCAAGCACAAAATAAAAAGTGTAGACTGTTTGTTAATTCGCAAATAATATCTGAATATATAAATTCAATTTGTAAAACGGCTTATAATATGTACTTAACAAAGCATAAAAAAATCGTAGATATTTTTGTATATAAGAAAGATTATCAACAAACAGAAGATTTCAAAAAGCATTTTAAACTTGCATGTGAAAGTGTTAAAAATGACATTTTATCACAAAGTAAAATATTACCTATAAAACTTTGGCATGTAAGAGAGAGTCTAAATCATTATAATCAAATGAATGATTATAATGATTTGGTTTATTCAAAAATGCTTTCATCTAGAATTAAAATTGTAAGCCATGATAAAGATTTCGGATCGCACCCAGATGATATAACCTGGCTACACTATTAAAAAATCAATGGTATAAAGATTTTATCGATATTAGATTAAAAAAATTTTATTTTCATCTTTTGACATTTTTACGAATAGTAAAGTAGGAGAAATAAAGATGAATATTTTAAATATTGAACTTATGACTATTGAAAAAACTACACTAGGTTTTGAACATTGGGTAAATGTGACTTATAGTGTACCAATACTAAAGAATGAATACACAGTTAAGTTATTGCTACTATTAGATTTTAAGGTAGAGGAAAAAGACTTACTAGATTACCTGGTATCAACCTGGAAGTATCGCGATCTAGTGCTGCATTCGGTACAAATGCATAAAATGGAGAAACAGGGGTAAGCATGATGTAATTGTTTCCTATTATATAGACATGAAAAAGATATAAAAAAGCAAGTAGTAAATTGCTGAAAAATAGTAGTGGTGAAGTAATATGATAAAAATAGATATTATCACACAAAAACAGAAAATCCTCAAATAATTCATTTAATTGGTGGTGTTTTGCAAGTTTTTGATATCGAAAAAAAGTGGATTGATAGTATTGATTGGTTTAATAAAATCTATTTCAATGACTTTACGGATTTTGAAGAAATTTCAGAAAGCGAGGCATTCGCTAATATTGAAAAACTAAAACACAAAAATTGATATAACACGCTTCGTTGTTAAAAGCTTACGTAGAGTAACATAAAAAGCACGTTTTAAAACGTGCTAGTTTCTTGCCCGCTGAACTCATTAAAAAAGTAGAGTTTCATGTTCAGTGATTTGTGGAGTAAGGAAGAAACTCCAAAACATTCAAACGAAAAGTGAAAACTCACAAACACCCTGTTATCAAACATTAAGAAGTAATAAAGCTACTTGCTGAATACTTTAAAAAGCGATACAACAAGATGCTTTAATTTTAAGATATATGATACAGAAAGCCTACAACAGTGGGCTTTTTGCTTTGTCTTAAAATGTTGATTTCTGGGTTTGTCATCATTTTTGTTATCACTTATAACGAACTAACAGCTTTCTCATAAAATGAGACGGCTGTTTTTGCTTTTTCTTTGGAGAGATGACTGTAAGTGTCCATGGTCATAGCTAGTGTAGAATGACCTAGACGGTGTTGTAATTCTTTATAGGGTATTCCAGAGTTTAGCAAAAGACTAGCGTGTGTGTCTAAAACCATGGAATCCAATATTAGGTACACCAGCATGTTTGAAACGTGTGTTTAAACATGTTGCTAGTGTTTTATTGTTTGGGTATTGAGGAAATAAGAGAAGTTTAAAAGTCTATCATTTTAAATTTGATGTTTACAAAATGATAAGCAGATAAGCAAAGCAATAACTTGCCTTAATTGCTTACATAATGACAAGGAGATAGGAGAGATAAAAATGTCTCCTAATTCCTTACCAAATAGTATGGAGAATGGACTTGAACCAAGAGCGAACATCGAGAAAATGTAAAAAAGCACTTAGCATAGTCTAAGCGCTCGAGAGTAGTGGACGGTGTGCCTGTCCCGTCATCTCATACTATGAAGTTGCGTAGCGACACTATCATTTCTACCTCACTTCTCTTTAAACTAATTATACCATAAAGGAGTAGTGGCTTGACCACTGATGAAGTAGAAAAGAAGCTAAAAAGCTATTGTAATGGTGTCTTGTGGATTGAATATTAGGATAGGAAAGTTTATAATGAAGTTAAAGTGAAGGAGGTTTCGTTTTAGATTTGATAATACCACCAAGCAAAGAGTTATTGATTTTTTATAATCAAATTGATGAGTGGGTTGACCAAGTTTATCCAGACCAAGATAAACCTTCTTTATCGTTTAAGAAAGACACTTCCCAATCTATTTTAGATTTATTTGATAGTATTAAATCTAAAATTGGTTTTGATTCCCTAGAACGCAAGTTTTGAAATAATAATTATGGATAAATTAGTCATGAAAAATAAGATAATTGATGTTTATAAAATTGCGAATCGTCTTGTTTCTATTACTGTTGAGAATCCTGATTTTTCAGATTTGAAAATCAATCATTTTGTGAGAATTAGAGAAAAAGAGTATAGGGTACGTAGTGTCCCTATGATTCATTCAACTCCACCTAAATCGATCTTAGAAATAGATACATTTGCGATTGACTACACTGAGGATGACTTGATGAATAAAGTGGCGGTATTTACGCATAGGGAAGTATTTAAAGATGATTAAAATTTCAATTAGTTTGTTACTAGATGCGATTGAAGATAACATAAACGACGAAGAGCTTCAATCTATCGATTTCGAGAGTCATATTAGAAAAAAATTACAAAAAGAATTTTAGGGAGAAAAATGGTGAATTCTTAGTAAAAAGAAGAAGCGTTTGAAACGCTACCTTTGGACAGAGATACAAAGGATAAAAATCATTGAGCAAATAAAGCAAAAATAGTCAAAATGTTTTTCGAAGACGATTTTTGATACCTTTGTTGCAATTATATTTTTTTGAGAGTCAAGAATAATTCCTGTGTCTTATTTTACACTAAATAGAAAATGATAAAGATTGATAAACAAATTATTAGGATGTACAAAATAGAAGATGGAACCTCTAAGAGGCAGTATTCTATTGTGAGTGGAGGTTGTAAAGGTATTGCAACTATCGATAAAATTACTTTGGAATATAGCTATGTTGGAGATGATTTAGGGCAATTTACTTCATTTGTCAAAGATACTTTGACTAAAAGAATTAAGTTAGGAAAAGAATTGCCAGATAAGTTTTCGTATGGCTTTGGATAAGTTGTGGAATATCTTATATAGGAGAATCAAGATATATTATAGCGATATTAGATGATTTACGAGCATTGTATGACAATGGTTGGGACGCTTCTTTTGATTATAAGGGTCAAGTATGTGGTATTTTTCCTAATTCTGTTTATGACATTGTAGTCGTACTTGGAGATAATGAATATAAAGTGGTATCTTTTGATGAGTTAATTTCTTTACAGGTTAACGGGAAAACTTTGCTGGAAATCATAAGTGAGGTGGAAGTGCAATATGATTGAAGGACACTAGAGAAAATATAGGTAATAAATTGAAATGCACGGATTGAAAGTTGAGAAAAAAGTGCTATAATGAAGATATGAAGGATAGAGGTTGAGAATCTGTCACCAACGCGCCACTTATAGTGGGTCGAGAAATGCAGGAGCCCCGACAGTCCTGCCTATCCTTGCAAGTCAATCAGCCCTTAGAAACGAATCTAGGGCTTTTTGCTTTGTCTTAAAATGTTAATCTCTGGGTTTGTATAGAGATTTGCTAGTAAGGTTATTGGTGTATCTAAGTCTATCTATTCCAAGAATGATGCGATGTTGATGATATAAATCTGGTATGGTATAATATTTTGGCCCCCTCACTTTAAGGAAGGGAGGTGTTATATATGCTAGAGTTATTTTCCCTTTTTCTAGCTCCGTTACTTGTTAACGTACTATCTGAGCTTTTCAAGCTATGGATAAAGAGACGTAGCAAGTAGCATTTAACCCTTTTAGAGGGTAGCAAAAAACCCCATCGGTGGCACGGTGGGGCTTTTTAGTTATATATGCTAGAAGCATTATTTTCCCTTTATGCTTTCATTCTAACACAACCCCTCCGATATTTCAAGCTTTTGTTTTGATATTCCTCAGAGTGTGTTTGTGGTTTGAGTCCGCTTCACTGAAATTAGCACACGCGCTACCAAGTTCCATTCTACAGCAAAGAAATCAACTCTTTTCTAGGGGATTTCCGCCCTCATTTTTGTCTTTTGTGCTAAAATAGACTTATAAATTGAAAATAAGGAATGTTTATGAAATCGGGTAATGGTTTTTGGAAAGGCTGTCTCTATTTTTGGGGCTTCTTGTTCTTACTGGGCCTTTTGGTTCAATATGCTCTTCCACTTGCGGCTTGTGTCCTGCTAGGCTATGGTGGTTATCGCCTCTATAAACGTTGGCGCTATCCTCTTTTGCAGGATGCTTCTCTTGACGATCGGATTGAGCTTTTAAAAGCTCGGATTCGTCAGGCGGACAAAGATATTCAGCAGTTAGAGGGAATCTTGGTAGAGAAAGGCTCAGATTCCTATAAGAGTCTGGCCAATCAAGTATTAATCGAACTGAGGGAAATCCATCAGGAGGCGGATCGTCTCAAGTCCTATATCGATGATGATGTTTACAACCGTATTGACAAAAAGGTTCGTAGAGTAAGGGCAAACATCGATGTTCAGCTAGAACGTTTGGATAGAGAAAGTCAGGTAGATCTTGAAAATGCGGAGCCAGAGGAATTAGCTCCAGAATTATCCCAGACCTTGGCCAATATTGCTATTGACCATCAGGCTATTTTAGACAAGATTGCTACCTCTGCTGATGGTGATAAGGAAGAATTGACGGCCATTCATAGTTTGAAGATGGAGAAATTCCAAACGATTTTAGAAGGCTATTTAAAGATTAAGGCAAATCCTAAAAACTATAATCGAGCAGAAGAACGCTTAGAGCAAGCTAAAGCGGCCATCGAACAATTTGACCTTGAGCTAGACCAAGTCTTGAGAGAACTCAATGAAACAGATATGCGTGATTTTGATATCAGTCTGCGTATCCTAGAAAAAGATCATAAAGAATAGGTTAGAAACAAAGGAGTAACCATGACAGAATTTAATTTTGATATTGACCAGATTGCCAATAATACGGTAGCTAAGGTGGATAAAACAACCCAAATCATCGAGACAAATACTGGCTCAGACAAGACCTTGACCTTCCTTGAAAAGTTGAGCCCTGAGCAGCAAGAGGGGATCAAGGCGCACGTGCCTCAGTTAGTAGACCAGTTTGTCACAAATCAAAATGCTCTTTTAGATTTTGGACAATCTGCTGTAGAAGGTGTGAACAATACAGTTAATCGTATCTTGTCAGAGCAAAAGAAACTGCAGATTCCCCAAGTGGATGACTTACTCAAGAATACCAACCGTGAGTTGCAAGGCTTTGTAGTCAAATACAAGAACGCTGAAATTGCTGAGTTGGAAGAAAAGCCAAACTTTTTGCAACGATTGTTTAACAAGAGCAAGAATACCTTACAGGAATTTTACTTTGACTCAAAAACAGTAGAGCAAAAGCTCGATGGCATGGCTGCCGCAGTAGTCAAGCAAGAAGATGTCTTAGCTCGAAATATCGTCTCTGCTGAGATGTTGATTGAGGACAATACCAAATCCATTGAAAATCTAGTGGGGGTGATTTCCTTTATCGAAGCCAGCCAGACAGAAGCTGGCAAACGCGCTGCCGAACTGAAGACTCAAGCTGACCAACTTGATACAAGTACGGTAGAATACCAAACCAAGTCACAAGAATTGGCCCGTATGGCTGAAGTGGTCAATACTCTCGAACAACAGCACACTGAGTATGTCAGCCGTCTCTATGTTGCCTGGGCAACAACCCCTCAGATGCGCAATCTTGTGAAGGTGTCATCTGATATGCGCCAAAAATTGGGCATGCTTCGTCGCAATACGATTCCAACAATGAAGCTTTCCATTGCCCAACTGGGTATTTTGCAACAATCAATGAAATCAGGTGTCGTGGCAGATGCCATTGTCAATGCCAATAATGCTGCCCTTCAGATGCTAGCTGAAACCAGCAAGGAAGTGATTCCGCAGATGGAGAGAATTGCACAGAGCCCGACAATCGCTGTCGAATCTGTTACCAAACTGGCTGAAAGTCTGCTTGCACAAAACCAAGGTATCGTTGCTGCCATTGAATTGGGACGCCAGAAACGTGCCCAACTAGAAACAACCATCGTCAAGTCCGCAGAAATGATCAACGATTCTGTCAAACTACGCGATGAGAAAATTGTCCAAGCCCTTCTAGACCAAGGCAAGGCCGCTCAGAAAGAAGTACAAGAATAACACACAAGTCCCCTGTAAGTATAGCTTGCAGGGAACTTGGTTTTTTCTATATATCCGAGTCTCTAATTTATTTCACAAAAAATATAGTCAAAAATGTAGCCATTCGAATAATTTCCCTTGCAATATACTGAAATTAACAAAAAGAAAAAAACGCTTGGAACAGCGTTTTTCTTCTGTATTGATTCGTATTGAATGCTTACTTAACTTCTGTAAACACAACGTGTTTGCGAAGTTTTGGTGAGTATTTCTTCAATTGAAGACGGTCTGGAGTGTTACGTTTGTTTTTAGAAGTAAGGTACAAGCGTTCACCAGATTCTTTGTGTTCAAGTGTAATATTTACGCGCATGGTATCTCCCTTCTATTATTCAGCTGCTGCAGCTTTAGCGATTTTACGTCCTTTGTAGTATCCTTTAAGTGATACACGGTGAGAACGTGAGTAATCTCCAGTAGTTTCGTCAAAGTTTACAGATGGAGCTGTTACTTTGTAGTGTGTACGACGTTTGTTTTTCTTCGCTTTTGAAGTGCGACGTGCAGGTACTGCCATTTTGATTTCTCCTTTAGGTATTTATATTCGATTCAATCTACTGATTTTCATCAACCATACTAGGATAACACATTTTTTTTGTAAAGTAAAGTTACTTGACAAAAAAAGATGAAAAAATAAGAAGGACATCAACCAAATTAATCGAAATTTTCTGAAAATTCAAGAATTTTCTCCTGTTCATTGCTTTTAAAATGTGCTATAATAGTAAAAACTGAAATGGGAGGGAACAAATGACTGAATTAGATAAACGCCACCGCAGTAGCATTTATGACAGTATGGTAAAATCGCCAAACCGTGCCATGCTTCGTGCGACTGGTATGACAGATAAGGACTTTGAAACACCGATTGTGGGAGTGATTTCGACTTGGGCGGAAATACACCATGTAACATCCACTTGCATGATTTTGGGAAATTGGCTAAAGAAGGTGTTAAATCTGCAGGTGCTTGGCCTGTGCAGTTTGGGACTATCACTGTAGCGGACGGGATTGCCATGGGAACGCCTGGTATGCGCTTCTCTTTGACATCTCGTGATATTATTGCGGACTCAATCGAGGCAGCTATGGGTGGTCACAATGTGGATGCCTTCGTCGCTATCGGTGGCTGTGACAAGAACATGCCTGGTTCTATGATTGCCATTGCTAATATGGATATCCCAGCTATTTTCGCCTATGGTGGAACTATTGCACCGGGAAATCTTGATGGCAAAGACATCGACTTGGTTTCTGTCTTTGAGGGTATCGGAAAATGGAACCACGGTGACATGACAGCTGAGGATGTGAAACGTCTTGAATGTAATGCCTGCCCTGGCCCTGGTGGCTGTGGTGGTATGTATACAGCTAATACCATGGCGACTGCTATTGAAGTTCTCGGTATGAGTTTGCCAGGTTCATCCTCTCACCCAGCTGAATCAGCTGATAAGAAAGAAGACATTGAAGCAGCAGGACGTGCTGTTGTTAAGATGTTGGAACTTGGTCTCAAGCCATCAGATATATTGACTCGTGAAGCCTTTGAAGATGCCATTACGGTAACCATGGCTCTCGGTGGTTCTACAAATGCCACTCTTCACTTGCTTGCCATTGCCCATGCTGCCAATGTTGACTTATCACTTGAGGACTTCAATACGATTCAAGAACGTGTGCCTCACTTGGCCGACTTGAAACCATCTGGTCAGTATGTCTTCCAAGACCTCTATGAAGTCGGTGGTGTCCCTGCGGTTATGAAATATCTCTTGGCGAATGGCTTCCTTCACGGAGACCGTATCACATGTACTGGTAAGACAGTTGCTGAGAACTTAGCTGACTTTGCAGACCTTACACCAGGTCAAAAAGTTATCATGCCACTTGAAAATCCAAAACGTGCAGATGGTCCGCTTATCATCTTGAACGGGAACCTTGCACCAGACGGTGCGGTTGCCAAGGTATCAGGTGTTAAAGTGCGCCGTCACGTTGGTCCAGCTAAAGTCTTTGACTCAGAAGAAGATGCGATTCAGGCCGTTCTGACAGATGAAATCGTTGATGGCGATGTAGTCGTTGTTCGTTTCGTTGGACCTAAGGGTGGTCCTGGTATGCCTGAGATGTTGTCACTTTCATCCATGATTGTTGGTAAAGGTCAAGGAGACAAGGTTGCCCTCTTGACGGATGGTCGTTTCTCTGGCGGTACTTATGGTCTGGTTGTTGGACATATCGCTCCTGAAGCTCAGGATGGTGGACCAATTGCCTACCTTCGTACAGGCGATATCGTTACGGTTGATCAAGATACCAAAGAAATTTCCATGGCTGTATCCGAAGAAGAACTTGAAAAACGCAAGGCAGAAACAACCTTGCCACCACTTTACAGTCGTGGTGTCCTCGGTAAATACGCTCACATCGTATCATCTGCTTCACGCGGAGCCGTGACAGACTTCTGGAATATGGACAAGTCAGGTAAAAAATAAACTCATACTCTTCGAAAATCTCTTCAAACCACGTCAACGTCGCCTTGCCGTAGGTATGGTTACTGACTTCGTCAGTTCTATCTACAACCTCAAAACACTGTTTTGAGCAACCTGCGGCTAGTTTCCTAGTTTGTTCTTTGATTTTCATTGAGTATCAAAAAGCAAGCCAACTTCGGCTTGCTTTTTTCATCTTCAAAAGTAATTTGCCTGCTTAACGAGGTGGCAGTCCAAGGGCAATACGGCCGTAGCGACTGATTCGTGTGATTTTCCAAGCGGGCGACCAGGTAACTTCAACCTTGACATCTTCGATACCCTCGATTTGTTTCAGACCTGCGACGATTTCGATAGGCAGGCTTTCGGCACAATCACAGGCAGTATCGGTGAAGGTCATGACAATCTTGCAGAGACCCGTTTCGTCCAGATTGATTTCATAAATCAATCCTAGATTGTAAACATCCAATTCCACATCTGTATCAAAAACCTTCTCTAGTTTTTCGATAATTTGGTCTTGCAAGGCCAAAGCGCGGTCATTGATTTTGATATCCTCTCTCATTACAGTCCCTCCACGTGATAAATATCCTCTATTTTCTCATAATTCTGACAATTTGGCAAGTTTTTGATGAATTTTCTAAAAAAATATGATAATATAAAGAAAAGGCTAAATTAAGGGGAAGCCTATGGAGCAGATTGGAAAAGTCTTTAGACAATTACGAGAGTCAAGAAATATTTCGCTGAGACAAGCAACTGGGGGACAATTTTCGCTGTCTATGTTGTCCCGCTTTGAAACTGGTCAGAGTGAACTTTCGGTGGAAAAGTTTCTATTTGCCTTAGAAAATATATCTGCCAGTGTGGAGGAAATCCTCTTTCTGGCGAGAGGTTTTCACTATGATACAGATTCTGAGTTGAGAAAAGAAATCATAGATGTCTTGGATCCAAAGAATATAGCTCCGCTTGAGGACTTGTATCGCAGGGAGTATCAAAAGCATGCCCATTCTCAAAACAAACAGAAACATATTCTAAATGCCATTATTATCAAGTCTTATATGAAGAGCATGGATGAAAGGGTAGAGTTAACAGCAGAGGAAGGGAAAGTCCTTCATGATTATTTGTTTTCTACCGAGATTTGGGGAATCTATGAACTCAATTTGTTTTCAATCAGTTCACCATTTCTATCTGTTTCTCTTTTTACTAGGTATGTTAGAGAGATGGTACGTAAATCTGATTTTCTAATGGAAATGTCTGGCAATCGAAACCTTTTTCACACTATACTATTGAATGGTTTTTTAGCCAGCATTGAGTGTGAAGAATTTACCAATGCCTATTATTTTAAACGTGTTATTGAAGAGCATTTCTACAATGAAAATGAAACCTATTTCCGAATTGTCTATTTGTGGGCGGAAGGTCTCCTTGATAGCAAGCAAGGCAGAGTCAAGGAAGGCCAGAAAAAGATGGAAGATGCTGTCCGTATTTTTGAGATGCTTGGCTGTAACAAATCTGCCGAATACTATAGAAAAACGACCGATTGTTGAATATCTGCAAACTAAGAAAATAATTTAAAATTTGAAGCGATAGAACTCTTGCCCTCTCTCAGGTCGTTACAAAAGTTCTATCGTTTTTTTACTCATTTTGTGTGTTGCATATATTCAAAAGTTTTTCCTCTAAAGTTTCTAAGTGCTATACTATAGTCATACTTCACATAAAACTTCGAACAAGAAGGGAGATTACCTATGAAACTATTGTTCAGAAATCAAGCTTATCGTCTCTTGACTTTGTCACGCTTCTTCAATGCTTTTGGTGCTTCAATTTTTAACCTGGTATTTATCGTCTATGCATCGACCTTGCCACAGGCCTCCTTTGCTGTTGCTATGGCGAATATTGTCATGATTCTTCCGACTCTCTTTACAGTTTTTGTAGGGATTCGGGCAGATTACACGAGGGACAAGGTCAAATGGATGATCTATAGCGGTTTGTTTCAGGCGGTTTTATTTTTTCTAGCAGCCCTAGTTGTTCAGCAAGCTAGTCTCTTTGCCTTTTCAAGCCTGTGTTTAATCAATGTCATTAGTGATGTCATCAGTGATTTTGCAGGTGGCTTGCGCATGCCTCTCATTAAGGAAAAAGTAGCTGAAGATGATTTGATGGAGGCTTACTCTTTTTCCCAGTTCATTACCTATATTTCAGCTATTGGTGGTCAAGCTTTTGGAGTTTGGCTCTTAGGTCTATCGGTCAACAATTTTTCTCTCGTTGCGGGAATCAATGCCTGTTTCTTCCTAGTATCAGCCGTCATCCTCTTTTTAGGAAAAAGCAAATTAAGCCTGTCAATGTCATCTGCTGATGGTGAAATTCTAAAAAATGAGAAGCTTCCGATCAAAGAGCAGTTCCTAACGATTTATCGAAATTTACGTCTCGTTTTTCTTAAAGGTGGACAGAAAAACTTTGGATTCATGATCTTTGCTGTCTTGCTTATCAATGCCTTGGGTGGCGCTTTAGGAAGTATCTATAACATCTTCTTTTTGAGCCATTCTCTTTTGGACTTTTCTTACACAGAGGCATTATTTATCAGTCAAGTCTGTGCTTTGTTAGCAATCATCATCAGTAGCCTTACGGGCAATGATTATTTTGGGAAGCAGTCCTTGCCTAGATTGATGATGTGGGCTACCGTAGGGCTCACTCTAATTGGTTTGGCTAACGTATTCAATCAAGTCGTGCTTGGTTTGCTATTTCTCTTTTTAACTCTGTATGTGTCTGGTAAAGTTTCACCAAAGATTAGTGCCATGCTCCTGAAAAATCTAGCTCCAGAGGTTCTAGCTCGTACCAGTAATTTTTTAGGTCTATTGTTTACCTTATCCATACCTGTGGGAACAGCCTGTTTTTCACTTGTAGCTGTATGGAATATACAGTTGACTTGGATGCTATTTGTTGGTCTTTCCTTGCTAGCTATTTTTTTGACAGGTCTTAATCTCAAAAATGATATCTAAATCCTAATTTTTTCTCACTGTTTTAATCCCTCTATTTATGGTAAAATAAGACTATTAAGTTTAAAGAGGATACCCTATGAAATTACAAAAACCAAAAGGAACGCAGGATATTTTACCTGCTGAATCTGCCAAGTGGCAGTACGTTGAGGGCTTTGCCCGTGAGATTTTCAAGCGCTACAACTATGCAGAAGTGCGTACGCCTATTTTTGAGCATTACGAGGTCATCAGTCGCTCTGTCGGAGATACAACGGATATCGTAACCAAGGAAATGTATGATTTCTATGACAAGGGTGACCGTCATATTACCCTCCGTCCAGAAGGAACTGCGCCCGTTGTCCGTTCCTATGTGGAAATAAACTCTTCGCCCCAGAAGTGCAAAAGCCAAGTAAGTTCTATTACATGGGCCCAATGTTCCGCTATGAGCGTCCACAGGCAGGGCGTTTTCGCCAATTCCACCAGATTGGTGTTGAGTGTTTTGGCTCTAGCAATCCAGCTACCGATGTGGAAACAATCGCTATGGCAGCCCATTTCTTGAAAGAAATCGGTATCCAAGGTGTCAAGTTGCACCTCAACACTCTTGGCAATCCTGAGAGTCGTGCAGCCTACCGTCAAGCCTTGATTGACTATTTGACACCGCTCAAGGAGACCTTATCTAAGGATAGCCAACGTCGCTTGGAGGAAAATCCTCTCCGTGTCTTGGACTCTAAGGAAAAAGAAGACAAGGTAGCAGTAGAGAATGCGCCTTCTATCTTGGACTTCCTTGATGAAGAAAGTCAAGCTCATTTTGATGCTGTGCGTCAGATGTTGGAAAATCTTGGAGTAGATTACATCATCGATACCAATATGGTGCGTGGTCTGGACTACTACAATCACACTATTTTCGAGTTTATCACTGAGATTGAGGGCAATGACTTGACAGTCTGCGCGGGTGGTCGCTACGATGGTTTGGTTTCTTACTTTGGAGGCCCTGAAACTGCTGGATTTGGTTTTGGACTTGGTGTGGAGCGCCTGCTTCTCATTCTTGAAAAGCAAGGTGTGTCTCTCCCCTATCGAAAACGCCCTAGATGTCTATATCGCAGTCTTGGGAGAAGGAGCAAATGTCAAAGCCTTGGAGTTGGTACAAGCCCTTCGCCAACAAGGATTCAAAGCAGAGCGTGATTACCTCAACCGTAAACTCAAAGCTCAGTTCAAGTCAGCCGATGTCTTTGCGGCTAAGACCCTCATCACCCTAGGAGAGAGCGAAGTCGAAAGCGGACAAGTAACGGTTAAGAACAACCAAACCCGAGAAGAAGTGCAAGTGTCACTTGAGACAATCAGCCAAACTTCTCAGAAATCTTTGAAAAACTAGGATTTTAATAACAGAAAAACTGGTCAGAGAACTACTCTGACCTTTTTCTTTTGCAAAATGACAAAAATAATAAACTTTTTGACAAATATGCTTGTCAAAAAGAAAAAGATGTGTTACAATAAATTCAAGTTAAGAAATAGGAAGCAGAAAGGAGCTATGATGTGGGTAGTATTTATACTATTTATGATTTTCTTTTATTCTAATAATTCTAAAAAAATCAAGAAACTAGAGAATAAAATCAAAAAGCTTGAGCGAAAAGAGAAAGGAAATATAGAAATGTCAAGATTATTGCAAGAATTAATTGGGAAAAATCCAACAATCGTTGGACAAGTGTTTGGAACATCTTTATGGGAAGTTGTGGATGTTGATGAGGAATGGGTCAAACTACGTAGTGTTGATAAAGAGGGGAAAGAAAAATTCAAGTTGCAACGTATTGAGGATATCCAAACCGTTGAATTTGACGGAGAGTAGGTGTGTAACATGCAACTAAAAAATCGTCTAAAAGAGCTGCGGGCTCGCGATGGCCTCAATCAAACCGAACTAGCCAAGCTAGCAGAGGTTTCCAGACAGACTATCAGCCTATTAGAACGGGACGAATACACCCCGTCCATTATCATTGCCCTGAAAATATCTCAAATTTTCAACGAAACAGTCGAATCGGTATTTCGCTTGGAGGAGGACGAGTGATGAACAAGTATAAAGTGGTTTATTATATGAGTGTTCTTGCCCTTATTGTGAATGCCTTTGCTATGATTGGAACATTACTGGGGTGGTTCTATTTTGTTGAAAGTAAGTATTTGTTTTGGATTAACTTAGTCCTCTTGTCCATTTTCAATTGGTTGAAGAAAAAGGAGAAAAATGATGAACAAGTATAAAGTAATCTATTATGTAGTTGCCATAGCTCTATTAGTCAGCGTGTTTCTACTAATTGGGATAGACTTAGGCTGGTTTAGTCCCTATCAGAGTGACCAATTTATTTGGGCCTATTTTGCCCTCATACCAGTAATCGACTGGATTGAAAAGAAATCCAAAAATTTAGCAAGTGAATAAGGAGAATGAATATGAAAAAGAAGCATGGATTGTTATTTTTAATGTCTGTTGTCTTGGGAGCTTTCTTGGGCATGTTTGTAGGGATGTTTAAAGCACGTGCCGAATCCCACGGAATTATGTTAGATGTAAAAGTCTTGGTACCATGGATATCAGCTATTTGTTTACTGATAGGTTTCATTAGCATTCTTTTGACGTTCAATTTCTTAAAGAAAAGCAGAAAATTTCACTCCTTGTATCAAGAGGAAATGGATGATGATCTGAATGAGACCTATTATGTGCAAATGTATCGTGATCTTGAGTTTGGAACCATTGCTTTTAATATTGCAAACGTAGCAATTTTATTGGCTCTCTTCATTGCAGGAAGTGAAGTGATTATACTAAATGGAAGCTTTCTAACCTTATCTCTTTCTTTTTTGCTATTAGTGTTGGTTTTCAATGTTCAAAAATATCTTTTTAAGACCATTGCGATTGTTCGTCAGTTTGATTTGGCATTTTTCTCTACGCCAAAGGATGTCTTGGACTATTTCGATTCTTACGATGAAGGGGAGCGCAAGGCTAATTTGGAACAGAGTTTTCGGATTTTATTCCAATTAAATAACTATGTCTTGCCAGGTCTCTACTTTCTGATTGATCTCTTTTCTTTATTGACAGGAGAGATTCAGCTACTGGGCTTCTTGCTTGTAGGAGCCATCCATATTTATATCAATGTGATGCAGTTACCTATGGTAAAACGCTATTTCAAATAGGAGAACTTTATGAAACTACTTAAAAAACTTGGCTGGTTTCTTCTAGCCATTCTATCCTTTTTATTCATCTATGGCTTCATTCAGGGGCTCGCGACTACTTCGCTTGCCTTAGGCGCTTCACCCTATGCTGTTACCCTACTCTATGTGGCCTTGGCTGGAGTTTATGTGTACGGTATTTACAAATGGTATCAGAAAGCTCCTGTTCGTATTGAGAAGAATGGCTTCAACCGATTTATTTGGCTTCCTGCCTTGGTTTGGTTCTTATCTCTGGTTGTCCAGTTTTTCTTGCCAAATGATCCTTCAGTAAATCAGCAAATAGCGACAGACTTGACCTTGTCTCAACCACTCTTCTCCTTCTTTGCGGTCGTTATTTGCTCCTTTGACGGAAGAACTTATCTTTAGAGGGATGTTAGCACGCTACCTCTTTCCTAAGCAGGATAATAGTAAACAAACTCTGATTTTTCTTCTGGTATCTAGTGTTCTGTTTACCTTGATTCATTTCCCAGGTGATGTGCAACAATTTTTTGTCTATTTTAGCCTTGGTTTTAGTTTGGGCTTGGCTTATATTAGCAGAAAAGGTCTGGTCTACAGTATTTCTCTCCACGCTTTGAATAATTTAATCGGCTTTTTGATGATACTCATGCTATAATAGAGTCAGGAGGTCACATGAAACGAGTAATTTTATTAGCAGTGATTCAAGCAGTCGTTCTATTTTTCATCATTGGAGCGCTAGCTTATGCCTTTAAGGGCGATTTCTTCTACAACTATCTAGCAGTTGTCTTTGCCCCTATTGCAGGTGTCTTGCGTTTTGGGACGGCTTACATAACGGAAATTGTCTTGCCTCGAAAGGCAGCCGAAATTGCTGAAAAGCGTAAAGCAGGCAAAAATTCAAAATAAAAGAGTCCGGTGAACTTCATCGGATTTTTGTATGGGCGCTAATTTTTAGGGACTTTACCTGATTTTTTAAGACAGGCAAACTTTTCTGATGATTTTCATGAAGAGCCTGCGCTTTTATGGTAAAATAGTAACAGAATAAAAGAGGAGAGAAACAATGAAACGTAGTATGTATGCTGGTCGTGTTCGTGAGGAACACATCGGACAAGAAATGACCTTGAAAGGATGGGTTGGTCGTCGTCGTGACTTGGGCGGTTTGATCTTTATCGACCTTCGTGACCGTGAAGGAATCATGCAGTTGGTTATCAACCCTGAAAAAGTATCTGCAGAGATTATGGAAACAGCTGAAAGCCTTCGTAGCGAATTTGTTATCGAGGTGACTGGACAGGTCGCTGCGCGTGAGCAAGCCAATGATAAGTTACCAACTGGTGCAGTTGAGTTAAACGTGACAGCTCTGAAAGTGCTGAATACAGCTAAGACAACACCATTTGAGATTAAGGATGGTATTGAGGCCAATGACGATACACGTTTGCGTTACCGTTACCTTGACCTTCGTCGTCCAGAAATGTTGGAAAATCTTAAACTTCGTGCTAAGGTGACCCACTCTATCCGCAACTACTTGGATGAGTTGGAGTTTATCGACGTGGAGACACCATTCCTTTCTAAGTCAACTCCTGAAGGGGCGCGTGACTACTTGGTACCATCTCGTGTTAATAAAGGGCATTTTTACGCTCTTCCTCAAAGTCCACAAATCACTAAGCAGTTGTTGATGAATGCTGGTTTTGATCGTTATTACCAAATCGTCAAATGTTTCCGTGATGAGGACTTGCGTGGTGACCGCCAGCCTGAGTTTACCCAGGTCGACTTGGAAACGTCTTTCCTTACTGAGCAAGAAATCCAAGATATCACAGAAGGCTTGATTGCGCGCGTCATAAAAGAAACTAAAGGCATCGAAGTGACGCTTCCATTCCCTCGTATGAAATACGATGACGCTATGGCTCTTTATGGTTCTGATAAGCCTGACACTCGTTTTGATATGTTGCTTCAGGACTTGACAGAAGTGGTCAAAGGTGTAGACTTCAAAGTCTTTTCAGAAGCACCTGCTGTAAAATCCATTGTGGTCAAAGGCGCTGCGGACAACTATTCACGTAAAGACATCGATAAGATGACTGAAGTAGCCAAACAATATGGTGCCAAAGGCCTTGCTTGGGTCAAGGTGGTCGATGGAGAATTAAACGGACCAGTTGCTAAGTTCTTGACTAGCATCCAAGCAGAATTGACAGCAGCACTTGCTCTTGAAGATAAGGACTTGGTTCTCTTTGTGGCGGATACGCTTGAAGTGGCTAATGCAACGCTCGGTGCCCTTCGTGGACGTATTGCCAAAGAGCTTGGTTTGATTGATAACGATAAATTTAACTTCCTTTGGGTGGTTGACTGGCCAATGTTTGAATGGTCTGAAGAAGAAGGCCGTTACATGAGTGCTCACCATCCATTTACTCTTCCACAAGAAGAGACTGCTCACGAATTAGAAGGTGATTTGGCTAAGGTTCGTGCCATTGCTTACGATATCGTCTTGAACGGTTATGAACTTGGTGGTGGTAGCCTTCGTATCAACCAAAAAGACCTTCAAGAACGTATGTTCAAGGCTCTTGGTTTCTCAGCCGAAGAAGCAAATGACCAGTTTGGTTTCCTTCTTGAAGCCATGGACTATGGTTTCCCACCACACGGTGGTTTGGCTATCGGGCTTGACCGATTTGTCATGCTTTTAGCAGGGGAAGAAAATATCCGTGAAGTCATTGCCTTTCCTAAGAACAACAAGGCAACTGACCCAATGACACAAGCTCCTTCAACAGTAGCTCTCAAACAACTAGAGGAACTTAGCTTACAAGTAGAAGAAGATGAAACAAGCAAAACGAATTAAGCGGTGGCGCTATTATCTGCGCCGCTTTGCTTATCAGATAAAAATTTTACGTGTCTTACAAAGCATCTCTCGAGAAAAGTATGACGAAAAAATTTCGGCCTCTCTGGTCTATGGTTTTTTATCAGCAGTAGCAGTCAATTTCTTTTTCCAACCAGGGCATGTGTATTCGAGTGGTGCGACAGGTCTGGCACAGATTATCTCTGCTTTGAGTAATCACTGGTTTGGTTTTCATATTCCAATTTCATTGGCTTTCTACGCTATTAATTTTCCTTTAATGGTCTTGGCTTGGTATCAGATTGGGCATAAGTTCACCGTCTTTACCTTTATCACGGTGTCCATGAGTTCCTTCTTTATCCAGTTTGTCCCTGTGGCGACCTTGACGGAGGATCCCATTATCAATGCCCTTTTTGGGGGTGTTGTCATGGGCTTGGGGATTGGTTTTGCTCTTCGAAACAATATCTCCAGTGGTGGGACGGATATTGTCAGTCTGACCATTCGCAAGAAAACGGGTAAGAATGTCGGTAGTATTTCTTTTTTGGTAAATGGGACTATCATGTTGATAGCAGGTTTGACCTTTGGTTGGAAATACGCTCTCTACTCTATGATTACCATCTTTGTCTCTAGCCGTGTGACAGATGCGGTCTTTACCAAGCAAAAACGGATGCAGGCTATGATTGTGACCAATCATCCAGAGAAGGTAATTGAAAAAATCCATAAAAAATTGCACCGCGGAGCCACCATGATCCACGATGCAGAAGGAACCTATAATCACGAGAGAAAGGCAGTTTTAATTACTGTCATTACACGTGCAGAGTTTAATGAATTTAAACAGATTATGAAACAGGTGGATCCAGGTGCCTTTGTCTCTGTATCTGAGAATGTTCATATTTTGGGACGATTCGTTGAAACAGATAATTAGTGATCAAAAAAACCAGCGCGAGCTGGTTTTTATTTTTCGATAATTTTGTGGGCAATCAACTGACGGTAACAAATTTGCTTATTGCTTTTAGCATCGTTGATAATCTGGAGGATAGTTTCAAGAGAAACACGACCAAGTTCTAGGCTATTAATATCAACATAGGCCGCCAAGTTGAGCTTGGGATTGACCGAGTCAAAGCTGAGAACAGGGACATCTAGTTGGTACTTAGCAATATAGTCACAGACCCCTTCGGCTAGGAGACTATCGGTTGTGATGATAGCATCGATTTGTGGGTCATGTTGAAAGAGAAGTTGGCTAAATTGATATCCTTTTTCCTCTAGAAATTCATTTGCAAAGTAGGTCAGATTGTCATCAAGAGGCAGTTTGTATTGCTTGAGCGCGGATTCGTAACCAGTTAGACGGTCTTGTGTAACGAAGAGTTTCTTAGAACCTCCGATAAAGGCAATTCGTTTGCATCCTTTTTTGATGAAATATTCGGTTGCATCAAAACCAGCTTGGGCATTGTCATTATCGACAAGAGGGATAAAGGGTGAAATGGATTTTCCTAGAATGAGGAAGGGGAACTGTTCTTCAGCCACCAATTTGACCAAGGGATCTTCCTCTTCAGCATAAAGGAAAATCAAACCATCCACACGTTTACCGTAAACCATTTGTGAAATAGCTTTAAGGCGTTCTTTTTCATCTTTACCTGTTGCTATCTGAATGGCATAGTGGTTTTCAGATGCGACTTGAGAGATGCCACGTAGGACTGATGGAAAGAAAGGATTCTGGTAGAAGGCATCTGAGTCGTCAGGAAGGACCAAGCCGATAACTTGGGTATAACTGCTTACCAAACTACGAGCGTTGAGGTTGGGGTGGTAATTGAGCTCCTTCATAGCCTTGCGAACGCGTTTTTTTGTTTCGTCGCTAATGGTTGATTTGTTTTGAATAACACGGGTTACGGTTGAAGGTGAAACACCAGCAGCCTTGGCCACATCTTTAATCGTAACGGGCATAAAAATCTCCTATTTATGGTAATCTGGATCACGGAAATGCGTTTTATAAAAGATAGTGACCAGATACAGAACAAAAAGAATGTTTTGTACAGTAATCAGGGTTGTCATATTTTGGCCAAAGAGTCCCAAAATAAGCGTAATCAGAGTTGGTAATCCTAAACAGTTCAAGATAAAATGGTAGCACTCTTTAAAGGTCCTAAATGAAAAGAGGCGTGATTTCTTGGTGATATAAAGGAGAAGACTAGCTCCTAGAGAGACAATGAAGAAATTCAAACCAAAGAGGAAGCTCGCACCGAGAACTAGAAAGAGACTGATATAGACACGATTCTGCTGGTACCAGTCTTTAGAAATTGCTTGAGTCAAGCTATCTTGCTTTTGAAACTCTCAGTCGTTATCGCGTGATAGCGAATGCTGGTCAATTCTTTTCCTTGCTTGCTGATGATGAGTTTCTCAGGTTCAAAGTTCATAAGTAATTCCTCAGGGAAGTTTGAACTAGAAGGGTTTCCGATTTGGATAGAAGCTTGATGAGGAGATGAACCTGTATAGCTCAACTTACCATCTACAATCTTTGCATTGGCAGCCAAATCTTGAACTACACTATCCGTCAAAGGAGTGTAGACATCATCGATGAAAGTTTCTAAAGGATAAGTTTCCTGAGAACTGTTCTGGATGGCAATAGGGACCATAGACAAGCTAATCAGGAAAATACTGGTAAAAATCAGTTGAAACCAGTTGAGACCAAAACGTTGAGATAGGGGCTTACGAAATCCCCAAATACTATTAAAATAAGAAAATGGATATGGTAACATAAATCTCTTTCTATAGGCATTTTTCTATATGAGTATTATATAGAGAAATGTGTTTAATTTCAAGTGGGGCAGGTACAATGCTGGTTGAAAGTAGGCTTTTGATTTAATACTCAATGAAGATTAAAGAGCAAACCAGGAAGCGAGCCGCAGGTTGCTCAAAGCACAGCTTTGAGGTTGCAGATAAAGCTGACGTGGTTTGAAGAGATTTTCGAAGAGTATAAATTGTCCACAAACAAGGAGCATTACCTCAGTAGGCTTATATTTCTCACCAGATTATCTAAGTAAGGACAAGTTCAAAAATGAAAAAGGGTGGCAGGGATATATTATCCCTTGTCGCCACCACTTGTAAGTCCTGAAACAAAGTTCTTTTGTAGGAAGAAGAAGAGAATACAGATTGGAAGGGCGATGAGGATAGCACCTGCTGAGAAGTAGGCAATCTTCATGTTTTTCACATTGCTAACGAAGGTTTGGAGACCTACGGCAACAGTAAAGTATTCTTTCTCACGAAGCAAGAAACTAGAGAGGATGTAGTCCCCGAAAGGTCCCATGAAGGCCCAGAGAGCTTGTACGGCAACCATTGGGCGAACAAGTGGAAGAACAATTTGCCAGAAGCGACGGAAGTGTCCTGCACCGTCTAGTTTTGCGGATTCGTCTAGAGACATTGGCACTGTATCGAAGTAGCCTTTCATGAGCCAAGCGTTCATCGGAATACCACCACCAACGTAGAGGAAGATGAGGAACCAGCTGTGGTTAAGGGCATTCAACATAAGTGCCATAACGAAGAAGGCTGTCAAAGCGGCCATGGTTGGCACCATTTGGATAATCAAGAAGAAGACCAAACTTTGTTTACGAGCTAAGAAGTTGTAACGGCTGTAGGCATAACCAGCAAGTACGATGATACTTGTTTGAACAACCATGGTAATCAAGGCGATAATCAAAGTATTGAGGTACCAAGTACCGTACAAGGTTTCAGTGAAGAGGCCTTTAAAGTTATCAAAATTGAGGTCGATATTAGTATCTAGTTTAAAGGCTGAGACGTTACCTGCTTTAAAGGCTGACATGATAGTAATCAAAAGTGGATAGATAATCACGATTGATAGGCCAATTAAGTAGAGGTAAGTAAGGGTTTGAGTCAGTCTACGTTTGAGTTTAATTGAGTTATTCATCTTAGACATCCTCCATATCAAATGCGTGTAGTTTCTTGAATGCGATCATAGAGATTGAGATGACAATGATAGAGATAATCAAGGTAACAGCTGCCGCCATTGAGTATTGAGGAGATGTACCTGTTGTCAAACGGTAAATCCATGAAATCAAGATATCGGTTGAACCAGCTCCACCTCCGACACTACCAGGTCCTCCACCATTGAAGAGGTACATGATAGAGAAGTTGTTAAAGTTGAAGGTGTATTGGCTAATCAAAGTAGGTGCTGCAACAGCCAAGATCATTGGGAAAGTGATGTTGCGGAATTTTTGCCAAGCATTGGCACCGTCAATATAAGCTGCTTCGTAAAGGTCGTTAGGAATAGATTGTAAGATACCTAAAGTCAAAACGTAGATGTATGGGAATCCAAGCCAACCTTGCATCATAATCAAGGCAACCTTAGTCCAAGTTGGGTCTGTTTTCCAAGGAATAAGAGCCCCATCAAGGAAAGGAAGGAATTTAGCAAAGATCGGCAAGACTTGAGTGTTGATGGCTCCGACACTATCGTTAAACATATTTGAGAATGTCAAGATAGTGATGAAGGCTGGAACAGCCCAAGGAAGAAGGAAAATAACACCAAAGATACGTTTTCCTTTGATAAATGGTTGGTTAGCAATGATAGCTGTGAAGATACCGATTACGATTTGTAAAGTTGAGGCAGATAAAGCCCAAATGATAGTCCAAGAAAGAACAGAACCAAAGGCAGAACGGAAGGTACTCAAGCTCCAAATGTTCGTAAAGTTCGTCAAACCAACCCAGTCCAACAATTTGTTTGGTGGCAAGTGTTGGAAGTCGTAGTTGGTAAAGGCAATCATCAAGGTTACGATAACTGGGAAGATGATCGCAAAAGTCATGGCAATATAAGATGGAATGATCAAGAGGTAAGGGAAGCCATTTTCATAGATTCCTTTGACCATTTCTTTAAAGGTAAGTGCTACTGGAATACCATTGTTAATGTGCTTAGCAGTTGTATGTGCATCTTTAATATTTGCGAAATAAAAGAGTACATAAACAACTACAAAGATTAAATGGAAGGCACCACGAATCAGCATAAAGAGGGAATTATCACGACCTGGTTTGTCACCAAGAGTGATGAGATTGCTCAATTCAGGGGCTGCAAGTGCTAGGAAATAAAGGACAAATACGATGGTTACACCAAGGAAGATAAAACCTTTGGCTTTGTTTATTGTAAATCTGTCCTAACCCAGGAATGATAGACAGCAGGGCTGCTTTACTAGGTTGTTGCTTCTCCATAATAACTCCTTTCATAGGATACTGGTTTCTAGATAAAACCTAAACTATTTGTGTTTTTGTTGATAAATTCAAAGGGGGATTTGATTTCCACCCCCCTTGAACAAATTTCTTATTCACCAAATTTTTGTTTGATTGTTTCTTTGATCAATGTTACAGCATCGTTAGCAGCTGTTTTAGCATCTTTCTTACCGCTTACAGCTTCAAACAACATTGTTTTAGCTGGATCCCAAACTGCTGACATTTGAGAGATGTTTGGCATTGGTTGAGCGTTCTTGAACTGTTTGATAACAGCTGTTGTCAACTCATCGTTTTTACCTTCAGCGTATGAACGAGCTTCAGTGTTAGCTGGGATTTCGTTAGTCTTATCGTAGAAGGCTTTTTGTTGTTCAGTTGAAACAAGGAAGTCTACAAATTTTTGAGCAGCTTCAAGGTTCTTAGTGCTTGATGGGATGATCCAAGCTTTACCACCACCAAATGCTGCGTAGTCTTTTCCGTTTGGAAGAGTTGGGATAGTTGCAACACCGTAGTTTACTTTAGCGTCTTTGAAGGCTTGAGCTTTCCAAGGTCCATCGATGATAGCAGCTGTTTTACCTTCTTGGAATTGAGTTTGGATTAGGTTTCCAGCTCCTTCCGTATCTTGCATACCTTTAGGCCATTTTTCATACCAAGATTTAGCGTATTCTACACCTTTGATAGCGCCGTCGTTGGCAAGACCGATGTCTTTAGCGTCTTTACCGTTTTGACCGAATACGTAAGCGCCGTTACCAGCAAGAAGTCCGTATGCATAGTAGAAGTTTGTCCAGTCAGCTAGGAAAGCAGAAGTTTTTCCATCTTCTCCAGCGAATGCGTATTTGCTATCTTTAGCAAGGTTTTCCAAGTCAGCAAATGTTTTTGGAGCTTCTTTTACCAAGTCTTTGTTGTAGTACATAACAAGTGACTCGATAACGGCAGGAGCACCGTAAACTTTACCGTCAGCAGCTGTTACAAGAGATTTAGTTTTATCATCTGTTTTAGCGCCGTCGCTCAATTTAACTTCTGAAAGTTGTCCGTCAGTACCAAGGCTACCTACACGGTCGTATGGTGCCATCATAACGTCAGCAGCTTTACCAGATTGGTTATCTAGAGAAAGTTTGTCAAGACCACCAAGTTGGTCACCAGATTTGATGTTAACTGTTGTTCCTGATTGTTCTTTATAAGCTTTAGCAACTGTTTCAGCATAAGCTTTGTATTGGTCCTCAACGTAAAGAGTGATTTCTTTCGCTTCAGATGAACCAGTATCAGCAGCTTTTTCAGCAGGTTTGCTTCCACAAGCTACCAAAAGCAAGCTAGCAAGTGTAACAGTTCCAAGCACAGAAGCGCTCTTCATGAATTTAGATGACATAGTGTATTCCTCCTAAAGAATAACAAATTTTATAATGAGGAAACGCAAACGTTTTCCTTTATGGCACTAGTATAACATAAACAGAAAGCGGTTGCAAGTGTTTTTTGTAAAAAATTTAAAAAAATTGTAGAAAAAGGTAAACGCTTAATCGTCATATAATAGTAGAAAATCCCAAAAATCGGTTTTGTTTCAAATTTAAAAAAAGTTGAGAAAACGATTGCTTAATTTACAAATGGAAAGCAGAGAGGATTCTCACTTTATTTTTGATTAATAAGATAAGTGAAACCCGTATTCCTATTTTGTTTCCTGAAAGGATATATATACGAGTAAGAAGAAAAAATTTTTAAAAAATAATCAAAAAAGTTATTTAAAATCGCTTGCATTTATCAAGAAAATGAGCTATACTAAGTAATAGCGCAAACGTTTGCGTTCGTAAAAATGTAATATCTAACTATAAACACATGAGGTGCTTATTATGAAAAAACGTCAAAGTGGTGTGTTGATGCACATTTCTTCTCTTCCAGGAGCATACGGAATCGGATCATTTGGTAAAAGTGCTTACGACTTCGTTGATTTCTTGGTTCGCACAAAACAACGTTACTGGCAAATCCTTCCACTAGGAACAACTAGTTACGGAGACTCTCCTTACCAATCTTTCTCAGCCTTCGCAGGGAACACTCATTTTATCGATTTAGATATCTTGATAGAACAAGGCTTGTTGCAAGCAAGTGACCTTGAAGGGGTTGACTTTGGTAGCGATGCGTCTGAAGTTGATTATGCGAAAATCTACTATGCACGTCGTCCTCTTTTAGAAAGCGGTAAAACGTTTCTTGGAAGTAGGAGATGTTAAAGATTTTGAGAAATTTGCTCAAGACAACCAATCATGGCTTGAACTCTTTGCAGAGTATATGGCTATCAAAGAGAATTTTGACAATCTTGCTTGGACTGAATGGCCAGATGCAGATGTTCGTGCTCGTAAAGCTTCAGCACTTGAAAGCTACCGTGAGCAATTGGCAGACAAGTTGGTTTACCACCGTGTGACTCAATATTTCTTCTTCCAACAATGGTTGAAATTGAAATCTTACGCTAACGACAACCACATCGAAATCGTTGGGGACATGCCAATCTACGTAGCGGAAGATTCAAGCGATATGTGGGCAAATCCACATCTCTTCAAGACAGATGTCAACGGTAAGGCGACTTGCATCGCAGGATGCCCACCAGATGAGTTTTCTGCAACTGGTCAGCTTTGGGGTAACCCAATCTATGACTGGGAAGCAATGGACAAAGACGGCTACAAATGGTGGATTGAACGCTTGCGTGAAAGCTTCAAAATCTACGATATCGTTCGTATCGACCACTTCCGTGGTTTTGAATCTTACTGGGAAATCCCTGCTGGTTCCGATACAGCAGCACCTGGTGAATGGGTCAAAGGTCCTGGCTACAAGCTCTTTGCAGCCGTTAAGGAAGAACTTGGTGAGCTAAACATCATCGCTGAAGACCTTGGCTTCATGACTGATGAAGTTATCGAATTGCGTGAACGTACTGGCTTCCCAGGAATGAAGATTCTTCAATTTGCCTTCAACCCAGAAGACGAAAGCATCGATAGCCCACACTTGGCACCTGCTAACTCAGTTATGTACACAGGAACACACGATAACAACACGGTCCTTGGTTGGTACCGTAACGAGATTGATGATGCGACTCGTGAGTACATGGCTCGCTACACTAACCGTAAAGAATACGAAACAGTGCCACACGCTATGCTTCGTACAGTCTTTTCATCAGTTAGCTTCATGGCAATTGCGACTATGCAAGATTTGCTAGAATTAGATGAGGCAGCTCGTATGAACTTCCCATCTACTCTTGGTGGAAACTGGTCTTGGCGTATGACTGAAGATCAATTGACACCAGCTGTCGAGGAAGGCTTGCTTGACTTGACAACAATCTATCGCCGAATCAATGAAAATTTGGTAGATTTAAAGAAATAATACAATATCAGGAGACACCTTAAACATGTTATCACTACAAGAATTTGTACAAAATCGTTACAATAAAACCATTGCAGAATGTAGCAATGAAGAGCTTTACCTGGCTCTTCTTAACTACAGCAAGCTTGCAAGTAGCAAAAACCAGTTAATACTGGTAAGAAAAAAAGTTTACTACATCTCAGCTGAGTTCTTGATTGGTAAACTTTTGTCAAACAACTTGATCAACCTTGGTCTTTACGATGATGTTAAAAAAGAACTTGCAGCTGCAGGTAAAGACTTGATTGAAGTTGAAGAAGTTGAATTGGAACCATCTCTTGGTAATGGTGGTTTGGGACGTTTGGCTGCCTGCTTTATTGACTCAATTGCGACTCTTGGTTTGAACGGTGACGGTGTTGGTCTTAACTACCACTACGGTCTTTTCCAACAAGTTCTTAAAAACAACCAACAAGAAACAATTCCAAACGCATGGTTGACAGAGCAAAACTGGTTGGTTCGCTCAAGCCGTAGCTACCAAGTACCATTTGCTCACTTCACATTGACATCAACTCTTTACGATATCGATGTACCTGGTTACAAGACAGAAACTAAGAACCGCTTGCGTTTGTTTGACTTGGATTCAGTTGATTCTTCAATCATTAAAGACGGTATCAACTTTGACAAGACAGATATCGCTCGCAACTTGACTCTTTTCCTTTACCCAGATGATAGTGACCGTCAAGGTGAATTGCTCCGTATCTTCCAACAATACTTCATGGTTTCAAACGGTGCGCAATTGATCATCGAAGAAGCAATCGAAAGGAAGCAACTTGCATGACCTTGCTGACTACGCAGTTGTACAAATCAACGATACTCACCCATCAATGGTTATTCCTGAGTTGATCCGTCTTTTGACTGCTCGTGGTATCGAACTTGACGAAGCGATCTCAATCGTTCGTAGCATGACTGCCTACACTAACCACACAATCCTTGCTGAAGCTCTTGAAAAATGGCCTCTTGAATTCTTGCAAGAAGTGGTTCCTCACTTGGTACCAATCATCGAAGAATTGGATCGTCGTGTGAAAGCAGAATACAAAGATCCAGCTGTTCAAATTATCGATGAGAGCGGACGTGTTCACATGGCTCACATGGATATCCACTACGGATACAGCGTTAACGGGGTTGCAGCACTTCATACTGAAATCTTGAAAAATTCTGAGTTGAAAGCTTTCTACGACCTTTACCCAGAAAAATTCAACAACAAAACAAACGGTATCACTTTCCGTCGTTGGCTCATGCATGCTAACCCAAGATTGTCTCACTACTTGGATGAGATTCTTGGAGAAGGTTGGCACCATGAAGCAGATGAGCTTGAAAAACTTTTGTCTTATGAAGACAAAGCAGCTGTCAAAGAAAAATTGGAAAGCATCAAGGCTCACAACAAACGTAAATTGGCTCGTCACTTGAAAGAACACCAAGGTGTGGAAATCAATCCAAACTCTATCTTTGACATCCAAATCAAACGTCTTCACGAGTACAAACGCCAACAAATGAACGCTTTGTATGTGATTCACAAATACCTTGACATTAAAGCTGGTAACATCCCTGCTCGCCCAATCACAATCTTCTTTGGTGGTAAAGCAGCTCCAGCCTACACAATCGCTCAAGACATCATCCACTTGATCCTTTGCATGTCAGAGGTTATTGCTAACGATCCAGCAGTAGCTCCACACTTGCAAGTTGTTATGGTTGAAAACTACAACGTTACTGCAGCAAGCTTCCTTATCCCAGCATGTGATATCTCAGAACAAATCTCACTTGCTTCTAAAGAAGCTTCAGGTACTGGTAACATGAAATTCATGTTGAACGGAGCTTTGACTCTTGGTACTATGGACGGTGCTAACGTGGAAATCGCTGAGTTGGTTGGCAACGAAAACATCTACATCTTCGGTGAAGATTCAGAAACTGTTATTGACCTTTACGCAAAAGCAGCTTACAAATCAAGCGAATTCTACGCTCGTGAAGCTATCAAACCATTGGTTGACTTCATCGTTAGCGATGCAGTTCTTGCAGCTGGAAATAAAGAGCGCTTGGAACGTCTTTACAATGAATTGATCAACAAAGACTGGTTCATGACTCTTCTTGACTTGGAAGACTACATCAAAGTGAAAGAGCAAATGCTTGCTGACTACGAAGACCGTGACGCATGGTTGGATAAAGTCATCGTCAACATTGCTAAAGCAGGATTCTTCTCATCTGACCGTACTATCGCTCAGTATAACGAAGATATCTGGCACTTGAACTAAGATACAAGTTTATACTAATACATTTTGTAAAAAAGCGAGTTTCGATTGAAATTCGCTTTTTTTGAATACTTGACTAGAAATATATCTTAGATACTATATTTGAATGGGTTACTTATATAAGATAGTTGCTTAAAACTATTCGTTATAATTATTTTTTCTGAAAATTGTAGGAAAGTGTGTTAAAATGGAAACGTATACAAGTAATTATTTGAATGTCAAATTAGAATTTGAAGAGGCGCATTATGAGTAATTTAGAAATAGGGAAACGGATTCGTACTTTACGGACTGAAAAAGGACTGAGTAGAGAAGTCTTTTGTGGAGATGAAAAAGAACTTACTGTTCGTCAGTTGGGTCGAATTGAAACAGGAAATAACTTACCCAGTTTAGCGAAACTAGATTATATAGCTGGAGTGCTAGGAATTCCGATGTCTCAGTTAATTGATGAAGGCATGATAATTGTTCCCAAAGAGTATTTAAAGCTAAAAACGAAGTTAATTCGTCAATCTATTCATGGAGATGAAGAAAAAGTCCGCCAGCGTGAGGCTATCTTTGAAGATATTCAGGAACATTTTTATGATCAACTCCCTGAGGATGAACAAGTAGCAGTTGAGGTTCTACAAGCCATTGATGATGTGTATGTTTCTGAAAATGCCGAATTTGGAGAAGGCTTGATTGAGGAATATTTCAATCAAACTTTGCTACAAACGGAGTATTCTGTAAATGATTTATTGATCTTATATTTATATTTTTTATCAAATGCTATTAGTTTTAAACGAAACGATGACGTTTTAAAAAAAGTAAGAAATAACATCGTGACTATAATTGACTGTTCAAATAATACTTACATGCATCTGTTACAAAGAGTATTAATTGCAATACTGTTGTATCAATTGAGAAACGAATACTACGAAGATATCTCTGTCATTTTTAGTTTTCTAAGAGAAATTATGATGGAAATTCAAGATTCAAACTTAAAACCAACGGTAGACTACCTTGAAGCCAAATATTACCTATACGGGGAAAAAGATAAAGAAAAAGCCCTGCAATACTATGAAAAAGCTATCAGTGGAGCAGAATTTTTTAATGATATGAATTTCAAAAATCGAGTGATAGAGGAGATGAAAGAAGAGTTTCCTGATATGTAAAAAAACTCTTTGTTCATTATGAAGGGATGCTGATAGGCAACATGGGTAGCTTTTTCAGGAAAAAGTTAATATATTTGAAATCATAGATGATAACAAATAGCATAAGTACTTTTATTTTTATGTGCAAAAGTCTATTTATAGAGGAATGAGATGAAAAATTTAGAAATAGGGAAACGAATTCGTACCTTACGAACTGAAAAGGGATTGAGTAGGGAAGCCTTTTGTGGAGATGAAAAAGAACTTACTGTTCGTCAGTTGGGCCGAATTGAAACTGGAAATAATTTGCCCAGTTTAGCGAAACTAGACTATATAGCCAAAGTATTGGGAGTTCCCATATCTCAGTTAATTGACGAGGGATTGTTAATTGTTCCTAAAGAGTATTTAAAACTAAAAACGAAATTGATTCGTCAATCTATTCATGGAGATGAAGAAAAAATCCGTCAACGCGAGGATATCTTTGAAGAAATTCAGGAACGTTTTTATGACCAACTTCCTGAAGATGAGCAAGTAGCAGTTGAAGTTTTACAAGCTATTGATGATGTGTATGTTTCTGAAAACTCTGATTTTGGAGAAGGTTTGATCGAGGAATACTTTGAGCAGTTACTTTTAAAAACAAATTATGACACCAATGACTTACTGATTTTACACTTATATTTTTTAAAGTGCACTTTGAATGCCAAGCCAATTGATGATGTATTTGAAAATATCTATTCTAACATCTTAGGGCAAAATAATTTCTCTGATGTCATCTATATTCATTTGATTCAAAGGGTTATTGTATCAATTGTTTTATATCACTTTAATATTGAATATTATGATTTAATGCCTCAAACGCTAAGTGCTGTACGAGAAATAATAGATGAAGTCCAAGATTTTGCTTTACTACCTACAGTAGATTTTTTTGAAGCCAAATATTATATTCATACTAATCAGAATAAAGATCTTGCTTTGGACTACTATAATAAAGCAATAAACGGATCGGAATTATTAAATGATAAATCATTTAGGGATAGAGTGATAGAAGAAAAAAATAAGGATTTTCCATAATTTCAATTTAAAAACAGGACATAAATGTCAGTGGACATAAATGTCCTGTTTTTTTACTCTCATAAGGGATATACTGTTATTGTAAATAAGTTAAGAAGAGCGCAGTGCTAGAAACATTTCTATTTAACGGGATGTAGATTAGCAGGCGGGAGGAGACTATGGCAAAAACAATTGACTATTATATGGATGAAAAGTTTGTCAAGAAGGACTATCTGATTATCAAAAATAGTCTCGATAGCAGACGCTTATGTAAAGTAACACTTGATGAGAAGTTGCTAAAATTAGTTCTCTTGCTTCCAAATGAAATGAGAGAAATCAAAATGGACTCCAACTTAAAGCCTAGAATTAGAGTTGTTGACATAACCGATGGGAGTGAGTGAAGCTTCTAAAATAGAAATTAAAATTAGAAAGAGGTAATACAATGATTAAGGTAGAAAGAGTTACAAAGCGATTTGGAGATAATATTGCTTTAAATCAAATTAGTTTTTCAATAAACGAAGGAGAAATTTTTGGATTCCTAGGTCCATCTGGTTCAGGGAAAACAACAATGATCAATATTCTGACAGGACAGCTACAGGCTAACAGCGGAAAGACAGAATTATTAGGGAAAGATTCTCAAAAATTACTTCCGTCAGATTTTGAAGAGTTAGGCTTAGTAGGTGACACAAGTGGTTATTACGAAAAATTAAGTTTGTACAATAACTTGTTGCTATTTGCAAGACTATACGGAGTTTCAAAATCTCGAATTGAAGAAATTCTAAAACAAGTTGGTCTGTATGATAGTAAAGACACTCCAGCTGAGAAGCTTTCTACAGGAATGCGTCAACGAATGCTTTTAGCTCGTGCTTTAATCAATTACCCTAAAGTTCTATTTTTAGATGAACCTACAAGTGGGTTAGATCCCACCACCTCAAAAGAAGATTCACAAATTACTACAGGAGTTAAAGGAAAGAGGAACAACCATTTTCTTAACTACTCATGATATGAATGAGGCGACTTTATTATGTGATAACCTAGCTCTTTTGAATAAAGGTGATCTTATTGAACAAGGAAGCCCAGGCGAAATTATCCAAAAATACAACACGGAAAAGAATGTTGCAGTAACCTATAGTGATTCTACTAAAAAGGTGGTGCGCTTTGAAGACTTGCAGAGAAGAAGATTATAAAAAAATGATGACGATTCACTCATGTGAACCAACTTTAGAAGATATTTTTTTATTAAATTGACAGGAGAAAAAAATTAGATGTTTAAGAGAATTTTTAGCCCTTATCTGGTTGAGGACACAAGTATTATTAACAAACAAAAACACTTTGGTACAGGTAGTATTCCCATTCTTTATGGTTCTACTCTTCCAAAATTTTATGAATACAGATGGCACTCAAGGGAAAACACTATTGTTTAGTTCTTTAACAATGGCATTCTCATTTTCTTCTGGGTCAATGATTTCAAACTCTATTGCAGAGGAAAAAGAAAAAAGAATTTTTAAAACACTCATTTTAAGCGGAGTTAGCCGTGGAGAATATCTTGTTTCCGTGTTGTTTTATCCTGTAATCTTTGCCTTGGCTTCAGTTATTTCCTTCCCTATTATGGTTGAAGTGGATTTCGCAAAAGATTATCCTGTATACCTTGTAGTAGCTTCTCTGGTAGCATTATGTACAATCCTCTTAAATTTAGTGATTGGAGCTATTTCAGAGACACAAACTCAGGCTCAGGTTTATGGTTTGATTCCAATGCTTGGTCTCTCATTCTTGCCGATGTTTTCTCAAGTTAGCTCAGAGATCAAGAAATTTATGGACACAACTTTCTTAGGAGTTTATGTAGATTTCTTTAATAAACCAGATTTCAAGTTGAATTTTGACAGTTTGGGGATCACTTTTGCTTGGGTTGTAGCATTACTTGCCCTTAGTTATTGGGGTTTAAAAAATAAAAAAAGAGTACAGTTTGGAAAACTAACAATTAATCAACTTCAAAAACTAACTTTTTTTAAAGCTTAGTGTTAGTAAGCTTTGTAAGAAACCTAGTTTAAAACAATAAACCAGCGCTTAAAATGCTGGTTTTTACTGTCTTCATCCTTATATTTCTTCGTGGTTGATTACCTCATATCCCTTGTATTCGCTTACACAAAGTATTATAATATGATTGTAGGAAAGAAGGTGTTTTTTTATGTGGAAAAAATATTTTTCAAAATATAAATGGACGGATTTATTTTGGATTTTATTTGTTATTTTGACCTGCCTCTTGATGGGTAATGATACTCTTTTTCCGCTTACTCATCAAGAAATATCTTATCATGGGTGCTTATTGGGAATTACACTTGCATTATATCACTTACTATTTATTGATAAGTTTGTTATTTCGAATCGAAAATAAAGTTTAGAACTTAGAAATGTTAAATTTCTTAAATTTTCGGATAGATAGTTTAAAAATTGGAATTTAAAACCGCAGATTTTCTTGAAATGCGGTTTTTGTATATGCCAATTACAGTACTTTTCCAACCAAAATCTCAGCCTCAATGGTAATCTCTGTCAGTTGGCTCCAGTCAATCTTACTCTGGTCGACATGAAAGAGAAGAGGAGTCATGCTGAGCAAGGCTTGGAGCTGCTCTGCTGTAATAGGCTTGGTTAGTGAGGCAGTTTGACTAGATAGGATGGAAAAGTGTTCTTGGAAATGATTTTTGATATCTTGATTAGAATAACCCTTGTTTGTCAGCTGGTTCTGTATCCTTTGACGAATTTCCTTGAGGTGATTTTCAGTTGGGATAACCTTTATCAAGATACCGTCTTTGGATAAAACGCGACTAAATTCTCCATAGTTGGCAGGCGAAAAGATATCAAGCAGGATATCCATGCTGTCGTCTTTTATAGGAAGGCGAGCCAAGTCGCCCACAAACCAATTGACTGCCCAGTTGGGTTCGCTTTTAGCAGCGATTTGGACTGAATCTTTGGAGATGTCGAAGGCATAGAAGGTTTTGTCAGGATGACTTTCTTGAAGTTTGCGAGAATAGAAACCTTCACCACAACCGATATCTAAGATTGTTTTGGCATTTTTTGAGTTTGAAAGTAAATCAGAGATGGCCTCTAAGATAGCTTGGTAAAAACCAGCTTCTAGGATTTGTTGTCGGTTTTGAAAGTTTTCCTTGTCGTAGTTAGTAGATTGCTTGATTTGAGGTGCCAGATTGACATAGCCAAATTTCGCCAAGTCAAAAGAATGACGATTGTTACATTTGAGACTGTTTTCTACCAGAGCTAGATTTTCTTGACAGATAGGACAGGCAAAGGCAGTCGCAGAAGCAAAACGTTGAAGTTTGGGTTTGAGATTTGTATTCATAATTTAAGTGTATCAAAAGAGGGAAATGAAAGCAACTTTAGGATGATTCGTAATAGAATTAAATAGTAGTATAATTACTTTTCATAGCACTAAAATTAAATTGCTTTTATATCTAAATTGCTATATAATAATGATAAGGAGGAAATAAGTATGTTAAAAGAAGTATTAAGCGTCGCAAAAGTTGCGAAAAAATCATCACTCTTTTTGGGTGGTGTTGCATTTGGTACCCTTGGTTTGAAAATCTTAGCAAGTAAGGAAGCTAAAAAAGGTTATTCTAAAGCTTTGGCTAAGGCTTACAAATTGAAGGACGAGCTAGATGCATCTGTTTCTGTTGTGAAGCAACATGGAGACGATGTCTTGCAAGATGCCAAATATTTGTACGAGCAAGAGAAAAAAGAAGAGCAATTAGATAGCCTGATAGGAGAATAATATGTCTTTTAAAGTGCTATATAGAGGATATCAACATATCCGACTATCATCTTCTTTTTCAATTACCTTGGATATTCAAGACTATCTTCGTTCCTTGGCGAGAGATGAAAAGGGAATTGAGTCTATCCAGTTCTACATGGATCAACAGCACTTTACTCTACGTATAAAAGAAGGCTTCTCTGTATTAGATAATGCAGAAGCCTTTTTAAAAAGAATTGATAAAGGGAAAGTTTCTGAGTTGATGACTCTTCCCATTCGTAGAGAAGAGAGTGCTTATTCTATTGTTTCAGGTGCAGCGATTAAGCGTGTGCTTTTTCGTAGTCTTGTGCCGTCTCCTATTCGCTATATATGGACTTGTTATCAGGCTTTGGGTTATGTTAGAGAAGCCTATCAGACCCTAGCGCGTAAGGAATTAACGATGGAGGTCTTGGACTGTTCGGCGATTTTATTGTCCTTGTTTATGAACCAATCCAAGACGGCTAGCAATATCATGTTTATGCTTGATTTGGGGAATCATTTAGATCAGTGGTCTTTGAAAAAAACTGCAACAGATTTAGAACAAAGTCTTCTTGCAAAAGAGAGCGATGTATTCCTAGTACAGGGCGATACGGTTGTTAGTATCAAGAGTTCCGATGTTCAAATAGGAGATGTCTTGGTCCTATCTCAAGGAAATGAAATTCTGTTTGATGGACAAGTAGTTTCAGGTTTAGGTATGGTCAACGAAAGTTCCTTGACGGGAGAGAGTTTTCCAGTTGAAAAAAGAGAGTCTGATTTGGTTTGTGCAAATACAGTATTAGAAACTGGAGAGTTGCGTATTCGTGTAACCGATAATCAGATGAACAGCCGTATTTTACAGCTGATTGAGTTGATGAAGAAATCTGAAGAAAACAAGAAAACGAAACAACGCTATTTCATCAAGATGGCGGACAAGGTCGTCAAATATAATTTCTTGGGGGCTGGGCTGACTTACCTATTAACAGGTTCTTTTTCTAAGGCTATTTCTTTCCTATTGGTCGATTTCTCCTGTGCTTTGAAAATTTCTACTCCTGTAGCTTATTTGACAGCTATCAAGGAGGGGTTGAATCGTGAAATGGTGATTAAGGATGGGGATGTTCTGGAGAAATATCTGGAAGTTGATACTTTCTTGTTTGATAAGACGGGAACAATTACAACTAGCTATCCTATAGTTGAAAAGGTGTTACCTTTTGGAGACTATAGTGAGGAAGATATTCTCAGAATCAGTGCCTGTCTTGAGGAACACATTTATCATCCTATTGCTAATGCCATCGTCAAGCAAGCTGAGATAGAGGGGATTGAACATGAGGAAATGCATGGGAAACTCCAATATATTGCAAGCAAGGGGATCAAATCTCATATAGATGGCCAACCAGTTCTTATTGGGAATTATGTCTTGATGCAGGATGAGCAGATTCATATCAGTTCAGAGCAACATGCTTTAATTGAAGAGTACAAGAGTCACTACAATCTCTTGTTCTTGGCTTATCAGAATGAATTGATTGGAATGTTCTGCATTCATACTCCTTTGAGAAAAGAAGCAAAAACAGCCTTGGAGAAACTTAAGGCACAAGGGAAAAAATTGATTCTGGCAACAGGGGACACCCTGGTTAGAACAGAGGAATTAGTCAAAGATTTGCCCTTTGATCAGGTCTATACAGACTTGAAACCTGATGGGAAATTTGAGTTAGTAGAGGAACTGCAGAAAGCAGGTCACACTATTTTGATGGTTGGGGATGGGTTGAATGACTCAGCTGCTCTAACCCTATCAGATATCGGTGTGGTGATGAATGAGAGTGCAGATATTTCTAAGCAGATGAGTGATATCTTATTGTTAGATAATCGCTTGGATTTCTTCCAAGAGTTGGATTCGCTATCATCATCTTTGCAAACACTCATCAAGAAGAATATTCAAGATACTGTTGTCGTAAATAGTAGTTTGATTGGCTTTGGCTTGTTTAATTGGCTCAGTCCTTCAAATCTCTCTATCTTACATAATCTAACAACCTTACGTATTGTACTGCGTAGCCTGTCTATTAAGGGATAGGTGGGGACTATTCACAGCAAAAAGGAGTTACCTTTCTTGAGGGTAACTCCTTTGTTTATAGGTAAATGTTTAACAATTTAGTAAGTCAATACAAAATATTTTTTCTTTCCACGACGGATAACAGTCAGTTCGTTCTCTAACTTATCAGCGTCACTCAAGGCATAGTCAAGGTCTTGGATACGGTCACCGTTTACGTAGATAGCTCCATTTTGGACATCTTCACGGGCTTGGCGTTTTGAGTTAACTACACCAGATGAGACGAGCAGTTCCACGATATTGTGGTTTTCATCTGCTTGAACTTGGTAGTTTGGTACACCACGAAGTCCTTGTTTGAGCTCTTTAACAGAAAGGTTTTTGATGTTTCCTGCAAAGAGTTGCTCAGTGATGTTGAGGGCTTCTTTGTAGGCTTCTTCTCCGTGAACAAGAGTTACGACTTCACGAGCCAAGACTTTTTGAGCCAAGCGTTCGTGTGGAGCTGCTTCAAATTGTTTGTGGATATCTTCAATCTCATCAAGTGACAAGAAAGTAAAGATTTTCAAGAAGCGAACAGCGTCAGCGTCCATAACGTTCATCCAAAATTGGTACATTTCGTATGGAGAAGTCTTTTCAGGATTGAGCCAGACTGCGTTTCCTTCTGATTTACCAAATTTCTTACCAGTTGCATCTGTAATCAATGGAACAGTGATAACGTGACCAGTTTTGTCAGCTTTACGACGAAGCAATTCGGTACCAGCTGTCATATTTCCCCACTGGTCAGAACCACCGATTTGTAGCGTTACGTTGTGGTCTTGGTTAAGGACGAAGAAGTCGTAACCTTGCATGATTTGGTAAGCAAACTCAGTATAAGAAATTCCAGTTTCGATTCGTTTTTTAACAGATTCCTTACTCATCATGTAGTTGACAGTGAAGTATTTTCCGATATCACGGAGGAAGTCAATGAAGCTGATGCTGCCAAACCAGTCGTAGTTGTTGACCATGACAGCCTTGTTTTCGCCATTTTCAAAATCAAGAAAACGAGAAAGTTGTCCTTGGATAGACTTGACCCAGCCATCTACTGTGTCTTTTGTTTGGAGACTACGTTCAGCATCTTTGAAGGACGGATCTCCAATGAGACCAGTAGCACCGCCAACGAGCGCATAAGGTTTGTGACCTGCTAGCTGCAAGCGACGACTTGTCAAGATTGCGACAAGGTGGCCTAGGTGAAGGCTGTCAGCAGTTGGATCGTAGCCAGTATAATAAGAAACTTGACCTTCTTCTAGGGCTTTACGCAAAGCTTCTTCATCAGTCGTTTGAAAAATCAAACCACGCTCTTTTAGCTCATCAAAAATGTGCATGTGTCTTTTCTCCTTTTTAAAATTATTGTTTCTAACTATTGTATCACAAACTTGGGCAATAGCCTAGTAGAATAGGGAAGAAAGTGGCTATTTTATTGAAAGTTTACCTTTTATGGTATAATAGATAGAGTGAGGAAATCCATGCAAAATCAATTAAATGAATTAAAACGAAAAATGCTGGAATTTTTCCAGCTAGTAAAATCAAACATAAATCATAAAAAATCAGAGAAAGTCTCAGAAGAGAAGAAGTCGGATGGGACAGGTGGGAGAATTCTGTCTATTCTAGGTAGCATTTTAGTTGCTATTAAGGGCATTCTGAATACTCTCTTTATTCTAGGCTTTATCGGTGGGCTTTTTGGTGCTGGTGTAGCTCTTGGTTATGGAGTTGCTTTGTTTGACAAGGCCAAGGTTCCTCAATCGGAGGACTTGGTCAAGCAGGTTAAAAATATTTCTTCCATCTCAGAAATTGTTTATGCAGATGGGAGTGTCATTGCTTCTATCGAGAGTGACCTACTGCGAACTTCTGTTTCATCTGAGGAAATATCGGACAATCTCAAAAAGGCTATTGTTGCTACTGAGGATGAACATTTTCTTGAACATAATGGGGTTGTACCCAAAGCTGTGATTCGGGCGACTTTGGGAACCTTTGCAGGTTTGGGCTCATCTAGCGGGGGCTCGACCTTGACCCAACAGTTAATCAAGCAACAAGTGGTCGGAGATGCTCCGACCTTGGCTCGTAAGGCTACAGAAATTGTTGATGCCCTTGCCTTGGAACGTAGCATGAGCAAGGATGAAATCTTGACGACTTATCTCAATGTTGCTCCCTTTGGTCGAAATCATAAAGGGCAGAATATTGCAGGTGCCCAGCAAGCTGCTGAAGGAATTTTCGGTATCGATGCCAACAAGCTGAGTATTCCCCATGCGGCCTTCCTAGCAGGTTTGCCACAGAGTCCGATTACTTATTCTCCTTATGAAAATACTGGAGAGTTAAAGAGTGATGAAGACTTAGAGCTTGGTTTGAAGCGGGCCAAGGATGTTCTCTACAACATGTACCGTACGGGTGCTCTGACTCAGGAAGAATACGACCAGTACAAGGATTATAATCTCAAACAAGATTTCTTGCCATCAGGAACTATCAATGCCGTTTCGAGAGATTATCTCTACTTTACAGCTATGGCTGAAGCGACAGAACGCATGTATGATTATTTAGTTCAACAGGACAATGTTTCTAGCCAAGAGTTGAAAAAGGAAGCGGTTCAAAAGGCTTATCATGAGCGAGCGGAGCAGGAACTAAGTAATGGCGGCTACAAAATCACTACAACGATCAATAAAAAAATCCATAACGCCATGCAAAATGCAGTTGCTAACTACGGTCGTTTGGTAGATGATGCGACTGGGCAGCCTGAAGTAGGGAATGTTTTGATGGACAATAAAACGGGGGCTGTTCTAGGCTTTGTTGGTGGTCGTAATTACCAGACTAACCAAAACAATCACGCCTTTGACACTAAGCGCTCGCCAGCCTCTACAACCAAGCCTTTGTTGGCCTATGGTATTGCCATTGACCAAGGTTTGATGGGAAGCGCTAGTATTTTGTCCAATTATCCGACAAAATTCTCTAATGGCAATCCTATCATGTATGTGAACAGTCCAGGTACAGGCATGATGACCCTGGGTGAAGCCCTGAACTATTCATGGAATATCCCAGCCTATTGGACCTATCGTATGCTTCGTGAGAAGGGTGTCGATGTCAAGGGTTACATGGAGAAAATGGGTTACGAGATTCCAGAGTACGGTATCGAAAGTTTGCCTATGGGTGGTGGGATTGAAGTCACAGTTGCCCAGCATACCAATGGTTATCAAACAATTGCTAATAACGGCGTCTATCATCAGAAACATGTGATTTCTAAGATTGAATCATCTGACGGTAGAGTAATCTATGAATTCCAAGACAAGCCAGTTCAAGTGTACTCGAAGGCAACAGCAACAATCATGCAGAGTTTACTTCGTGAGGTGATTTCATCTCGAATCACTTCAAGTTTCCAAACGGACTTGGCTTCTATCAATTCAAGCTTAGCTCGTGCAGACTGGATTGGTAAGACTGGTACAACCAATGAAGATGAAAACATGTGGCTCATGCTTTCAACACCAAGATTGACTCTAGGTGGTTGGCTAGGGCATGACGACAACCGCCCAATGGCTAAGGGGGCTGGGCATTATCGAAATGCCAAATATATGGCTTACTTGGTCAATGCTATCCAACAGGCTGAGCCTGGTGTTTGGGGCAATGAACGCTTTAATCTTGATTCTAGCGTAACCCAATCTCAGGTCCTCAGATCTACAGGGCAGAAGCCGGGCCAAGTATCCGTTAATGGAAAAATAGTTGATCTTTCAGGTCCTACTGTAACGAGCTATTGGGCTAATAAGGCAGGAGCGCCAGCGACCAGTTATCACTTTGCTATTGGAGGAAGTGAAGCAGATTATCAAAACGCTTGGTCAAGTATCGTTAGCACATTGCCAACTCCTTCTAGCTCAAGTACTAGTTCGAATAGCAGTTCAAGTAGTAGTTCTAACAACAGTAGCAATTCAAGCGCTACTAGACCTTCTTCTTCAAGGGCGAGACGATAAGTTCTTTAAACTTTTCTAAATGAAGTGGCCAATCAATGGATTGCCACTTTTTTCTTTTGTCCTTTCGTGTTACAATAAAGGTATGAATCAGTATCAGAAAAAGATTGTTAAAGGAACCATTTATTCGCTCCTATCTGGCTTAATCTGGGGAATTTGTGGGATTTTAGGAGAGTATTTCTTTACTCATTATCAGGTGTCTTCGGGCTGGATCACCTCTATGCGTTTGACATTGGCAGGGAGTCTTGTGCTCATTTGGTCTGCAGTGCAATTAAAATCGCAAGTGCTAGATATTTGGCTAGATAAGAAAAATTACCTGCCCTTTTTAGCTTATGCTATTTTGGGGATTTTTTCAGTTCAGTATTTTTTCTATCTCTGTGTAGAATACTCAAATGCAGCGACAGCAACTATTTTACAGTTTATCAGTCCTGTCTTTATCCTTTTTTACAATCGTTTAGTTTATCAAAAACGAGCGTCAAAAAGCGCTATTTTCTATGTTTTGGTTGCCATGCTGGGTGTTTGCTTGATGGCGACAAAGGGAGACCTCTCTCAGTTATCTATGACTCCATTAGCCCTTATAACAGGTCTGTTGAGTGCCATGGGTGTTATGTTTAATGTTATCTTGCCCCAGCCTTTTGCGAAGCGCTATGGTTTTGTACCCACGGTTGGGTGGGGGATGATTTTGGCCGGTTTATTTAGCAATGTCCTCTCGCCGGTTTATCAGCTTTCCTTTACTCCTGATATTTGGAGTATCTTGATTTGTCTCATTATCGCTTTCTTTGGGACGGCTTTTGCTTTTTTTATTTCCATGAAGGCTGTGTCCTTGGTTTCTCCTTTGGTGGTTTCAGTTATCAGTGCCAGTGAACCTCTCTCTTCTGCCCTTTTGAGTGTTTTATTTTTAGGCTTGGTAGTGGATTGGTCCCTTCTTCTAGCTATGGCCTTGATTATTTTACCCATGATTTTCCTATCGGTGGAAGAAGCGAAAGAAAGTAAATAAAAAGTCTTTTCTTAATTCTAAAAGTGTGCTATACTAGAATAGTCAATAAAACACGGGGAGATAGTTGTGAAGAGTGTTTTTAGGTTGTATCGGTAGGGGCTTGCTTTTACCGACAGCACGTTTTATCTCACATCCCTAAAAATCATACCTAAAAACAAACAAAAAGGCTTCAAATTTGAGGCCTTTTTTGGTAGAATAGGTATCATTAAAATGAACTAGGAGGCGCCTATGACTGCCACAAAAATGAACGCTCAAGAAATTATCCAATTTATCGCCAATGCTGAAAAGAAAACTAGTGTGAAAGTAACCTTTGAGGGAGAACTTGCAACTGCTGTACCTAGCTCTGTTGTTAAACTAGGAAATGTTTTATTTGGAGACTGGAAGGACGTTGCTCCGCTTCTCGAAGGTTTGGTAGAAAATCAAAACTATGTTGTTGAGCAAGATGCTCGTAATTCTGCAGTTCCCTTGCTAGACAAACGTGCTATCAACGCTCGTATCGAGCCAGGTGCTATTATTCGTGATCAAGTTGAAATTGGTGATAATGCTGTTATCATGATGGGAGCAGTTATCAATATCGGTGCTGAAATTGGTGCAGGAACCATGATTGATATGGGTGCTATCCTTGGTGGCCGTGCTATCGTTGGGAAAAACAGTCACGTTGGTGCAGGTGCTGTTCTTGCAGGTGTGATTGAGCCAGCTAGCGCTGAACCAGTCCGTGTAGGAGACAATGTTCTTATTGGGGCCAATGCAGTGGTTATCGAAGGAGTTCAAATCGGTAGTAGTTCAGTTGTCGCAGCAGGAGCTATTGTTACTCAAGATGTCCCAGAAAACGTGGTGGTAGCAGGTGTTCCAGCTCGTATTATCAAAGAGATTGATGCCCAAACCCAACAAAAAACAGCGCTAGAGGATGCGCTTCGTACCTTATAATTGTAAAAGTAATAAAGAGGCGGAACTCTTCTTCCAGCCTCTTTCTGCTATATAGGAGGATAGATAGATGTTAGATTTGATTCAGACTCGACGAGATTTGCACCAGATTCCAGAGATTGGCTTGGAGGAGTTCAAGACTCAGGCTTATTTGCTGGATGTGATTGAGAAATTGACTGCGGGCAAGGATTTTGTCCAAGTTCGTACTTGGCGGACAGGTATTTTGGTCTATTTGCAGGGAAGTCAGCCAGAGCGAACCATTGGTTGGCGGACAGATATTGACGGTCTGCCTATCGTTGAACAAACAGGGCTTCCTTTTGTTTCTCAGCACCAAGGTCGCATGCATGCCTGTGGACATGATTTCCACATGACCATTGCCTTGGGCTGTTTGGAGCGCGCCCTTGAGGAGCAACCCAAGAACAATCTGCTCTTTCTTTTTCAGCCTGCAGAAGAAAATGAAGCTGGTGGTATGCTCATGTATGAGGATGGTGCTTTTGGAGACTGGTTGCCAGACCAATTTTATGGCCTCCATGTTCGGCCAGATTTAAAAGTCGGCCAGATTGCGACCAATACTCACACACTCTTTGCAGGGACTTGCGAGGTGAAGATCCGTTTCAAAGGAAAAGGTGGCCACGCAGCCTTTCCGCATGAAGCCAATGACGCCTTGGTGGCGGCTAGTTACTTTGTGACCCAAGTGCAGTCAGTGGTCAGCCGCAATGTTAACCCAATCGAGGGAGCAGTGGTGACCTTTGGTCTTTTCCAGGCTGGAACCACTAACAATGTCATCACAGATACAGCCTTTTTACATGGAACCATTCGGGCCTTGACTCAAGACATGAGTCTCTTGGTGCAAAAGCGGGTCAAAACAGTTGCAGAAGGAGTTGCAGCTGCCTTTGATATGGAAGTCGAAGTGGAACTCAAGCAAGGTGGTTATCTACCTGTTGAGAACCATCCAGCATTGGCGCGTGAACTGATGGACTTCTTTGAAGAAAAAGACGGAATCGAGTTGATTGATATCGAGCCTGCTATGACAGGCGAGGACTTTGGTTATCTCCTTTCAAAAGTTGATGGTGTTATGTTCTGGCTAGGTATTGATAGTCCCTACGCCCTTCATCACCCTCAGATGAGTCCCAAGGAAGAAGCCTTAGCCATTGGGGTGGATGCGGTCTCTAGTTTCCTGAAAAAGAAGGCAGCAGAGTAGAGGGCTTGTCTATGAAATCGAAATTACGCAAGCAAGTCTTGCATGAAATGAAGGCTTTACCTCAAGAACAAAAACAGTTTATAGACCAAGTTTTAACAGAGCGTTTCTTACAACACCCCTTCTACCAAGAAGCAAATACAATCGCAACCTATCTCTCTTTTCCTCATGAGTTTCAAACGCAGGAACTGATTGAGCAGGCGCTGAAGGACGGCAAGAAGGTTTTGATACCCAAAACTTATCCCAAGGGGCGAATGGACTTTGTGATCTATGATCCGCAACAGTTGGTAAAAACTTCCTTTGGATTACTGGAGCCACAGGGAAATTTGGAAGTTGTGGATGTTTCAAAGATTGATTTGATTCATGTTCCTGGCTTGGTTTTTACGACGAAAGGATATCGGATAGGATACGGTGGAGGCTATTATGACCGCTATCTGGAACATTTTTCTGGTCATACTTTGAGTACGGTTTATCATTATCAAGTTCAGGACTTTATCCCTGAAAACCATGATATTCCTGTTGAGGAGGTTCTGATTGATGAAGGAAATCTTTGATAGACGTTACCCTGTGACGAGTTTTTTCCTCTTAGTGACGGCCTTGGTGTTTCTACTAATGCTGGTGACTGCAGGTGGAAACTTTGACAGGGCGGATACCTTATTTCAATTTGGAGCCATGTATGGGCCAGCTATTCGCCTCTTTCCTGAACAGGTTTGGCGTCTCTTCTCTGCCATTTTTGTTCATATTGGGTGGGAGCATTTCATTGTCAACATGCTTTCGCTTTATTATCTTGGTAGGCAAGTAGAGGAAATTTTTGGATCCAAGCAGTTTTTCTTTCTCTATCTCTTATCTGGAATGATGGGCAATCTCTTTGTTTTTGTATTTAGTCCAAAATCCTTAGCAGCAGGAGCTTCGACTTCTCTCTATGGGCTATTTGCTGCAATTATTGTTCTTCGCTATGCAACTCGCAACCCCTATATCCAGCAGTTGGGGCAATCCTATCTGACACTTTTTGTGGTTAATATTATTGGAAGTGTTCTGATTCCAGGAATCAGTCTAGCAGGTCATATCGGAGGTGCAGTTGGTGGCGCATTTCTAGCAGTTATCTTTCCAGTTCGAGGAGAAAGACGGATGTATAGTACTAGCCAGAGGTTAGGAGCGGTAGTGTTATTCGTAGGACTCGCAGTGTTGCTTTTCTATAAGGGAATGGGGTTGTGACAACTAATATGTAAACTTGAATAAGAAAAAAGCTACTTAAAAAATGAGTAGCTTTTAATGTAATTTGGAATCATTCGAAACAACACAGCTCTAAAAATAAGTCGTTGTGTGTAGATGATTTGAGAAAGTGAGCGCCCATTCTATCGCGAAGAAGTCATTTGTAAATAAGTTTTTTTGCAGAAAATTGAGAATGGTGTGCTTTTTTATTTCTTTTGTATCGTAAGTTTCTAGAATATAGTGTTGTATTAATATTATTATATATTTTAAAAATAGAAAATGTTATAATATTAGAAATTGATTGAAGAATTATTAGAATAAAAGAGGTATAAAGTTGGAAAATTGTGTTTACATTATTTCAGGCCCCCCAGGCGTTGGGAAAAGTACTGTTAGTAAAGAGTTAGCTTATTCTTTTGATAAAAGTGCAGTCATAGAGGGGGATTTGATTTACTTAATGATTAAAGGTGGCCTAGTAACTCCCTGGGAAGATGAGGGCTATTACATGGATTTGTTTTGGGACAATATCATCAGCTTGACCAATAATTTTATAACTCGAGGCATCTCTGTCGTAATAGAGTATGTCATTTTTGAAGAGCAACTAAAGAAAATTGCTTCCTTCTTAAAAGAAAAACAAATTGGTCTAAAATATTGTGTCTTAATGGCCGAAGAAAAAACCTTGAAAGATAGGGATGGTTCTCGAAAAGAAATTAAAAGAGTGGGCAACTTATCAATACAAGCAAGAAGTGAGTTTCTAGCTAAAAATAAGGAGAAGGAAAAACATTTTCTGTATACAGATGATTTAGACGTCCCCAAAATAGCAAATATCATTAAAACTTCAAATCGATTTTTGATTGAAAATCTGTAATCTGTCATTAAGGACCGAGGTTGAGTTGGTAGATTTATAGACATATCAAATAAATCTTTAAATTGTATGTAAATTTGTAAAATAATTAAGTCTCCAGAGTCAACTTGCTGGAGACTTAATTTATTATCTGGAAACTAATTCTATTCCTTCTCAGCCAATTCTTTTCCCAGTTGGATGATGTAATCTTTCAAGTCATCTTTGACTTGTGGGTGCTTGAGGGCGTAGTCAATAGATGTTTTCATAAAGCCAAACTTATCGCCAACGTCGTAACGAGCTCCTGTAAATTCACGAGCGAAAACACGTTGTGTTTTATTGAGAGTATCGATTGCATCAGTAAGCTGAATTTCATTTCCAGCACCGGGAGCTTGCTTTTCGAGGATATCAAAAATTTCTGGTGTCAGAAGATAGCGACCGATAATAGCTAGATCACTTGGAGCCTCCTCTGGAGCCGGTTTTTCAACGAAAGTTTCAACGCTGTAGAGTCCATTATTTCCTTCCCCTTGAGGAGCAATGACTCCATATGCTGAAACGTCTTCGTGTGGTACGGGCATGACAGCAATGGTTGATGCATGTGTCTTTTCGTAATCATTCATCAGTTGTTTTGTCAAAGGAACGGCATTCTCATTTGTGATGTCCATAAGGTCATCACCCAGCATAACAACGAAGGGCTCATTCCCTACAAAAGCTTTGGCTTGTAGGACAGCGTCTCCAAGACCACGAGGGTGAGTTTGACGGATGAAATGGAGGCGCATACCAGTTGCTTCATCTACCAATTTTAATAAATCTGTTTTACCTTTTTCTTTGAGGTTGTACTCAAGCTCAAAGTTTGAGTCAAAGTGGTCCTCAATAGAACGTTTTGATTTACCAGTGACAACTAGAATATCTTCAATACCTGATTTGAGAGCCTCTTCCACGATAAACTGGATAGTTGGTTTGTCCACAATTGGCAACATTTCTTTGGCAAGGGCCTTGGTTGCTGGTAAAAATCGAGTACCTAGTCCAGCGGCAGGGATAACTGCTTTTCTAACTTTTGATGTCATAAGAATCCTTTCTTTAGAGGGTTAAGACCACTCATTTTCTGCTTTAAATTCATTGTTCATGATGTCATAAATGGCATCTTTGATATTGGTTCCGTTGTAAATAACTTGGTAATGGCCTGTGTAATCGGCATATAGACTCCAAGTTCTTGCGCTAGTTCATAGGCTGCTCGAGTCGTTGAAATTCCTTCAATTACCATGCCCATATTAGCTTCTATATTAGCTAGGGATTCTCCACGACCAAGGGCATCTCCAGCTCTCCAGTTACGAGAGTGGATGGAGGTTCCTGTTACGATCAAATCTCCCACACCAGATAAGCCGCTATAGGTCAATGGATTAGCCCCGAGTGCTACCCCTAAGCGAGTAATTTCTGCCAAACCTCGAGCGATGATGGCTGCCTTAGCATTGTCACCAAATCCTAAACCATGTAAGGCTCCAGCACCGACAGCGATAATGTTTTTAAGAGCACCAGCGGTTTCGACCCCGATAACATCCGTATTGGTATAAAGTCGGAAGTAGTGATTACTAAAGAGTTCCTGAACGTATTGAGCTGTTTGTAAATTCTTAGAAGCAGCAGTGATTAAAGTCAGGTCACGAACAATGGTTTCTTCCGCATGACTAGGCCCTGAAACAACGACAATATCACTGCGGAGATGTTCAGGAATTTCTTCTTCAAGGATGGTTGATAATCGTTTATGACTATCAGGCTCTAATCCCTTTGAAGCGTGCATGATGATAACCTTATGATCCAAGGTTTGTGCAACTTGCTGGGCAACAAGTCGTGTCACTTTTGTTGGGACAACAAACAAAATCGCATCTACATCTTTTAATGCCTCTGCTAAGTCAGTGTAGGCATTGATTTTGTCATCTAGAACGACATCTTTAAAGTAGTGCTTGTTAGTATGATAGGTATTAATTTCATTGATTTGCTCAGGCAGATTTCCCCAAATACGTACCTCGTGTCCATTGTCATTTAAGACTTGTGAAAGGGCAGTTCCCCAAGAACCAGGTCCCAAGACGGCGACGGTTTGTTTTTCCATGATTTTCTCCTTAATAGAGTCCTTTCCATTATTCTATCATATTCTAGAGGATTTTGCACTTTCATTGCTGGGGAGTGGTGGTTTTGTTGCTTGAAAAATATATAAAAACCGAGACGAAGTATTAAAGTCTTAGTCTCGGTTTTGCTATTCCTTAAAGAATAGCTAGGTTTATTTTAATTGATCTGTAATGTCTTTTGATAGCAACATTCCCAGATGATAAGTTTTATTGATGTAAGCAATGACATCATTGATATTTTCAGTCGTGTGAATTTTCTCTTTGATGTCAGACCTGAATGTTTCATCCTTTAAAAGTTGTTCTTGGTAGAGTCTTTGAAGCCGTTCTTTCTCGTACTTATTGAGCAGAAAAAGGAACACCAAGCTGATCACAACGAGGATATAAGCATATTGGCTCATAGGATATCTCCCTATATGGTAGAAGTAGTAGTGAATAAATCGATAATATTTATGTCCCAGAACTAGCGAAGCGCCTAGTCAAATACCTAATAGGATTTAGCGTTAGTTATTTAGATTATTTTGCAATCAAGTAATTTAAAAGATTACGACATAAGTTTAAGCAAATCGATATTATTTGGTTTGGTGAATTAGTAAATCGTTTAGGCAAGTGTCTCTGATTACGACGTCATGGCTCCTAAATCGATTATATTTAGGAGCTATGACTAGTGAAGCAGTTAGCTAGTCCGCATATAAGCGGCTAGCGTCTAACAATTAGGAACTTTAGTTCCAATTGTTAGTACTGAATCACATCTTCTCTGGAGCTTCTACTCCAAGCAAGCGAAGAGCTTCTTTGAGAACAACTGCGGTTGCGTAGCTAAGGGCTAGACGGCTGTCGCGTTCTGGGCTTTCATCCAAGATACGGGTATGTGCGTAGTACTTGTTGAAGGCTTGAGCCAGACTAATTGCAAATTTAGCAATGATAGAAGGTTCAAAGTTATCCGCCGAACGGTTGATAATACGTGGGAAGTCTTGGATGAGTTTGATGATTTCCCAACTTTCAGCATCATTCAAGCTATAGTTGCCAGCTGTTTCTGGTTTGAAATCCGCTTTGCGTAAGATAGATTGGATACGAGCGTAAGCGTATTGAACATAAGGTCCAGTTTCACCTTCGAAGGATACCATAGCCTCTAGGTCGAAGTCGTATCCATTTGTACGGTCGGTCTTGAGGTCATAGAATTTAATGGCTCCCACTCCAACAGCATGCGCTACTTGGTCTTTGTTTTCCAATTCAGGATTTTTAGCTTCGATTTGGGCTTTGGCACGACTAACGGCTTCTGCAACTGTAGGCTCTAGCAAGATGACATTCCCTTTACGAGTAGAGAGTTTTTTCCCTTCTTTTGTAACCAAACCAAAAGGAACGTGGGTAATGTTGTCACTCCAGTCGTAGCCCATCTCTTGCAAGACAGCTTTGAGCTGTTTAAAGTGGGCAGATTGCTCTTGACCAACAACATAGATAGATTTAGCAAATTGGTATTCGTTTTTACGGTAAAGAGCTGCAGCCAAGTCACGTGTGATGTAGAGAGTTGCACCATCAGATTTTTTGATAAGGGCTGGATGTTCAATTCCATATTTCTCAAGATTCACAACTTGGGCACCTTCTGATTCAACAAGAAGGCCTTTTTCAGAAAGAATGTCTACAACTGCATCCATCTTATCGTTGTAGAAGGCTTCACCGTTGTAGCTGTCAAATTCGACTTGCAATTCATTGTAAAGGCGGTTAAATTCCACCAAACTTTCATCACGGAACCATTGCCAAAGTGCGAGAGCTTCCTCGTCTCCATTTTCAAGTTTACGGAACCATTCGCGTGCTTCTTCATCCAAACTTGGGTCATTTTCAGCCTCAGCATTGATGCGGACATAGAGTTTAAGAAGTTCATCGATTGGATGAGCTTTTACAGCTTCTTCGTCGCCCCATTTTTTGTAGGCAACAATCAGCATTCCAAACTGTTTACCCCAGTCTCCCAAATGGTTGACCTTGACCGTTTGATAACCGATTTTTTGGAAAATATGTGATAAGCTATCTCCAATAACAGTTGAGCGCAGGTGACCAATAGAGAATGGTTTAGCGATATTGGGACTAGACATGTCGATCACAACATTTTCTTGTTTACCAATGTTTTGGTCAGCATAGTGTTCTTTTTCAGTGATAACAGCTTGCAATACTTGAGCAGAAATAGCAGATTTATCAAGGAAAAAGTTGACGTAAGGTCCCGTTGCAACAACCTTTTCAAAGGCTTGGCTGTTAATTTTTTCAGCCAGTTCAGCCGCAATCATTTGAGGTGCTTTACGTTCGACTTTTGCAAGAGAAAAAGCAGGGAAAGCAATGTCTCCCATTTCTGAGTTTTTAGGGGTTTCCAGTAAATTTAAAATAGCCTCTTGGTCCAGGCTATCAATGACGCTAGCCAACTCGCTAGCAATCAATTCTTTTGTATTCATTAAGAGCTCCTTTTGGACTTTTCTACTATTTTATCACAATTTTAAAGAAAGAAGAAAAAATTTTTGAAATCTCCTGTTTTTTTGGTATAATATAGTTATAAAATTAATTATAAATATTCACATAAGAGGATTTTATGAGAAAAAGAGATCGTCATCAGTTAATAAAAAAAATGATTACTGAGGAGAAATTAAGTACACAAAAAGAAATTCAAGATCGGTTGGAGGCGCACAATGTTTTTGTGACGCAGACAACCTTTGTCTCGTGATTTGCAGGAAATCGGCTTGACCAAGGTCAAGAAAAAAATGATATGGTGTATTATGTACTAGCAAATGAGACAGAAAAGATTGATTTGGTGGAATTTTTGTCTCATCATTTAGAAGGTGTTGCAAGAGCAGAGTTTACCTTGGTACTTCATACCAAATTGGGAGAAGCTTCTGTTTTGGCAAATATTGTAGATGCAAACAAGGATGAATGGATTTTAGGAACAGTTGCTGGTGCCAATACCTTATTGGTCATTTGTCGAGACCAGCACGTTGCCAAACTCATGGAAGATCGTTTGCTAGATTTGATGAAAGATAAGTAAGGTCTTGGGAGTTACTCTCAAGACTTATTTTTGACAAGGAGAGACGGAAAATGGTGACAGAAAAGTTATCACCTGGCATGCAACAGTATGTGGATATTAAAAAGCAATATCCAGATGCGTTTTTGCTCTTTCGGATGGGTGATTTTTATGAATTATTTTATGAGGATGCGGTCAATGCTGCGCAGATTCTGGAAATTTCCTTAACGAGTCGCAACAAGAATGCGGACAATCCGATTCCTATGGCAGGGGTTCCCTATCATTCTGCCCAACAGTACATTGATGTCTTGATTGAGCAGGGTTATAAGGTGGCTATCGCAGAGCAGATGGAAGATCCTAAACAAGCAGTTGGGGTTGTGAAACGAGAAGTTGTTCAGGTTATTACGCCAGGGACAGTGGTCGATAGCAGTAAGCCAGACAGTCAGAACAACTTCTTGGTTGCTATAGATTGTGATGGCAGTCAATTTGGCCTCGCTTATATGGACCTGGTGACGGGTGACTTTTATGTGACAGGTCTTTTGGATTTCACGCTAGTTTGTGGGGAAATCCGTAATCTCAAGGCGCGAGAAGTGGTGCTGGGCTATGACTTAACTGAGGAGGAAGAACAAATCCTTAGTCGTCAGATGAATCTGGTACTCTCTTATGAAAAAGAAAGCTTTGAAGACATTCATTTACTGGATTCACGATTAGCAGCTGTGGAGCAAGCAGCATCTAGTAAACTCCTCCAGTATGTTCATCGAACCCAGATGAGGGAATTGAACCACCTTAAACCTGTTATCCGCTATGAAATCAAGGATTTCTTGCAGATGGATTATGCGACCAAGGCTAGTCTGGATTTGGTTGAGAATGCTCGTTCGGGCAAGAAGCAAGGCAGTCTTTTCTGGCTTTTGGATGAAACCAAAACGGCTATGGGAATGCGTCTGTTACGTTCTTGGATTCATCGCCCCTTGATTGATAAGGAACGAATCGTCCAACGCCAAGAAGTGGTGCAGGTCTTTCTCGACCATTTCTTTGAGCGTAGTGATTTGACAGACAGTCTCAAGGGTGTTTATGATATCGAACGCTTGGCTAGTCGAGTTTCTTTTGGCAAAACCAATCCTAAGGATCTCTTGCAGTTGGCGACTACCTTGTCTAGTGTGCCACGGATTCGTGCGATTTTAGAAGGGATGGAGCAACCTGCTGTAGCTTATCTCATCGAACAACTGGATGGAATCCCTGAGTTGGAGAGCTTGATTAGCGCAGCGATTGCTCCTGAAGCTCCCCATGTGATTACAGATGGGGGAATTATCCGAACTGGATTTGATGAGACTTTAGACAAGTACCGTCGCGTCCTCAGAGAAGGGACTGGATGGATTGCTGAAATTGAGGCTAAGGAACGCGAAAACTCTGGTATCAGCACGCTTAAGATTGACTACAATAAAAAGGATGGCTACTATTTCCATGTGACCAATTCGCAACTAGGAAATGTGCCTGCTCACTTTTTCCGCAAGGCAACGCTGAAAAACTCAGAACGTTTTGGAACCGAAGAATTAGCCCGTATCGAGGGAGATATGCTGGAGGCGCGTGAGAAGTCAGCTAACCTAGAATACGAAATTTTTATGCGTATTCGTGAGGAAGTCAGCAAGTATATCCAGCGTTTACAAGCCTTAGCTCAAGGAATTGCGACGGTTGATGTCTTACAGAGTCTGGCGGTTGTGGCTGAAACCCAGCATTTGATTCGACCTGAGTTTGGCGACGACTCACAAATCGATATCCAGAAAGGGCGCCATGCTGTCGTTGAAAAGGTCATGGGGGCTCAGACCTATATTCCCAATACGATTCAGATGGCAGAAGATACCAGTATTCAACTGATTACAGGGCCCAACATGAGCGGGAAGTCTACCTACATGCGTCAGTTAGCCATGACGGCGATTATGGCCCAGATGGGTTCCTATGTACCGGCAGAAAGCGCCTATTTACCGATTTTTGATGCGATCTTTACCCGTATCGGAGCAGCCGATGACTTGGTTTCAGGTCAATCAACCTTCATGGTGGAGATGATGGAGGCCAACAATGCCATTTCGCATGCAACAAAGAATTCCTTGATTCTCTTTGATGAGTTAGGTCGTGGAACTGCAACTTATGATGGTATGGCTCTTGCTCAGTCTATCATCGAATACATTCATGAGCATATCGGAGCCAAGACCCTCTTTGCGACCCACTACCATGAGTTGACTAGTCTAGAGTCCAGCCTGGAACACTTGATCAATGTTCACGTGGCAACCTTGGAGCAGGATGGGCAGGTCACCTTCCTTCACAAGATTGAACCAGGACCAGCCGATAAATCCTATGGTATCCATGTTGCCAAGATTGCTGGCTTGCCAGCAGACCTTTTAGCAAGGGCGGATAAGATTTTGACTCAGTTAGAGAGTCAGGGTACAGAAAGTCCTGCTCCAATGAGGCAAACAAGTGCTGTCACTGAACAGATTTCACTCTTTGACGCGCCAGCAGACCATCCTATCCTAGCAGAATTAGCTAAACTGGATGTTTACAATATGACACCTATGCAGGCTATGAATGTCTTGGTCGAGTTAAAACAAAAATTATAAAGAATGAATTACTTGTGATTCTAGCTATATCAAGGAGACTTCTTTGACAATCCTCCACTTTTTTGCTAGAATAACATCACACAAACAGAATGAGAAGGAGCTGACGCATTGTCGCTCCCTTTTGTCTATTTTTTAAGGAGAAAGTATGCTGATTCAGAAAATAAAAACCTACAAGTGGCAGGCCTTGGCTTCGCTCCTGATGACAGGCTTGATGGTTGCTAGTTCACTTCTGCAACCGCGTTATCTGCAGGAAGTGTTAGACGCCCTCCTTGCTGGGAAATATGAAGCTATTTATAGTATCGGGGCTTGGTTGATTGGTGTGGCCTTGGTCGGTCTGGTTGCTGGTGGGCTCAATGTTGTCCTTGCAGCCTATATTGCCCAAGGAGTTTCATCCGACCTTCGAGAGGATGCCTTCCGTAAAAATCCAAACCTTTTCTTATGCCAATATTGAACAATTTAATGCGGGAAATCTAGTCGTTCGAATGACAAATGATATCAACCAGATTCAGAACGTCGTCATGATGACCTTCCAAATTCTTTTTCAGACTTCCCCTCTTGTTCATCGGTTCGTTTATCTTGGCGGTTCAAACCTTACCTTCTCTGTGGTGGGTGATTGTTCTCATGGTGGTCTTGATTTTTTTGGTTTGACTGCTGTCATGATGGGAATGATGGGGCCTCGTTTTGCCAAGTTTCAAACCCTTCTTGAGCGCATCAATGCCATTGCCAAGGAAAAATTTGCGTGGGTGTTCGTGTGGTCAAGTCCTTTGTCCAAGAAAAAGAGCAGTTTGCTAAGTTTACGGAGGTTTCAGACGAGCTACTCGGTCAAAAACCTTTACATCGGTTATGCCTTTTTCAGTAGTGGAACCTTTCATGATGTTGGTCGGTTATGGGGCGGTATTCCTCTCTATTTGGCTAGTTGCAGGGATGGTTCAGTCGGATCCGTCAGTTGTTGGCTCCATTGCTTCCTTTGTTAATTACCTGAGCCAGATTATCTTTACCATTGTTATGGTTGGATTTTTGGGAAATTCTGTCAGTCGTGCCATGATTTCTATGCGTCGTATTCGAGAAATTTTGGACGCAGAGCCAGCCATGATGTTCAAGGATGTCCCAGATGAAGAGTTGGTCGGAAGTCTTAGCTTTGAAAATGTGACCTTTACCTATCCAATGGATAAGGAACCGATGCTGAAAGATGTGAGCTTTACTATTGAACCTGGTCAGATGGTTGGTGTCATTGGAGCGACTGGTGCAGGAAAATCAACCTTGGCTCAATTGATTCCACGTCTCTTTGACCCGCAGGAAGGGGCCATCAAAATTGGAGGCAAGGATATTCGAGAAGTGAGTGAAGGAACCCTGCGTAAAGCTGTCTCTATCGTTCTCCAACGTGCCATTCTCTTTAGTGGAACGATTGCAGATAACTTGAGACAGGGCAAAGGAGATGCTACTTTATTTGAAATGGAGCGCGCAGCCAATATTGCCCAAGCCAGTGAATTCATTCATCGTATGGAGAAAACCTTTGAAAGTCCAGTTGAGGAACGGGGAACCAATTTCTCTGGTGGGCAAAAACAAAGGATGTCGATTGCGCGTGGGATTGTCAGCAATCCGCGTATTCTGATTTTTGACGATTCGACCTCAGCCTTGGATGCCAAGTCAGAGCGCCTGGTGCAAGAAGCCTTGAATAAGGATCTGAAGGGGACGACAACCATTATCATCGCGCAAAAGATTAGCTCGGTTGTCCATGCAGATAAAGATCTTGGTTCTAGATCAAGGACGATTGATTGGTCAAGGCACGCATGCAGACTTGGTTGCCAACAATGCTGTTTACCGTGAAATCTATGAAACACAGAAAGGAAAGGAGGAGTAAAATGAAGACAGTTCAATTTTTTTGGAATTATTTTAAAGTCTATAAGCTATCATTTGTAGTTGTTATCCTGATGATTGTTCTAGCGACTCTTGCCCAAGCCCTCTTTCCGGTCTTTTCTGGACAAGCAGTGACGCAGCTAGCTAATTTAGTTCAAGCTTATCAAGATGGCAATCCAGAACTTGTTTGGCAAAGTCTATCAGGAATCATGGTCAATCTTGGTCTGCTGGTTTTGGTTCTATTTATCTCTAGTGTGATATACATGTGTCTCATGACGCGCGTGATTGCAGAGTCGACCAACGAGATGCGCAAAGGCCTCTTTGGGAAGCTTGCTCGCTTGACGGTTTCTTTCTTTGACCGCCGACAAGATGGCGATATCCTGTCTCGTTTTACCAGTGATTTGGATAATATCCTCCAAGCCTTTAACGAAAGCTTGATTCAGGTCATGAGCAATATTGTTTTATACATTGGTCTGATTCTTGTCATGTTTTCGAGAAATGTGACGCTGGCCCTCATCACCATTGCCAGCACACCAGTGGCCTTCCTCATGCTGATTTTTATCGTAAAAATGGCACGCAAATACACCAACCTCCAGCAGAAAGAGGTAGGGAAGCTCAACGCCTATATGGATGAGAGTATCTCAGGCCAAAAAGCTGTCATTGTGCAAGGAATTCAAGAGGATATGATGGCAGGATTTCTTGAACAAAATGAGCGCGTGCGCAAGGCAACCTTTAAAGGAAGAATGTTCTCAGGAATTCTTTTCCCTGTCATGAATGGGATGAGTCTGGTTAACACAGCCATCGTCATCTTTGCTGGGTTCAGCTGTTTTATTAAATGATAAATCTATTGAAACAAGTACAGCCTTAGGTTTGATTGTTATGTTTGCCCAATTTTCACAGCAATACTACCAGCCTATTATCCAAGTTGCAGCTAGTTGGGGAAGCCTCCAGTTAGCCTTTACAGGTGCTGAACGGATTCAGGAAATGTTTGACGCAGAGGAAGAAATCCGACCTGAAAAGGCTCCGGCCTTCACTCAGTTGCAAGAAGGTGTCGAAATCAGTCATATTGATTTCTCATACTTGCCTGATAAACCTATTTTGAAAGATGTCAGCATTTCTGCGCCTAAAGGCCAGATGACAGCGGTTGTTGGTCCGACAGGTTCAGGAAAAACCACTATTATGAACCTCATCAATCGCTTTTATGACGTTGATGCTGGTGGCATTTATTTTGATGGGAAAGATATTCGTGACTATGATTTAGATAGTCTCAGAAGCAAGGTGGGGATTGTCTTGCAAGATTCGGTCTTGTTTAGCGGAACCATTCGAGACAATATCCGTTTTGGTGTGCCAGATGCTAGTCAAGAAATGGTTGAGGCAGCAGCCAAGGCAACCCACATTCACGACTATATCGAAAGCTTACCTGACAAATACGATACCCTTATCGATGATGACCAGAGCATCTTCTCAACAGGGACAGAAACAATTGATTTCTATCGCTCGAACCCTGATGACAGATCCAGAAGTTCTCATTCTAGATGAAGCAACTTCAAACGTAGATACGGTGACAGAAAGCAAGATTCAGCATGCCATGGAGGCGGTTGTAGCAGGTAGAACTAGTTTCGTCATTGCTCACCGTTTGAAGACCATCCTCAATGCTGATCAGATTATTGTCCTTAAAGATGGAGAAGTGATTGAACGTGGTAATCACCATGAACTCTTGAAACTAGGTAGATTCTACTCAGAACTCTATCACAATCAATTTGTCTTCGAATAAGGAAAAAGTTGTCCTATGTGGGCAGCTTTTTCTTGTCCATAAAAAATATTTATCACAGTCTTAAAAAAAACATATTAGACGAAAGTCATTTTGAGTGATATGATAGGACTATCGTTATACTCAATGAAAATCAAAGAGCAAACTAGGAAGCTAGCCGCAAGCTGTACTTGAGTACGGTAAGGCGACGCTGACGTGGTTTGAATTTGATTTTCGAAGAGTATTAACATTCGAAAGGAGAGACATCATGACTAGAACGGTTGTAGGAGTTGCTGCAAATCTATGTCCCGTAGACGCAGAAGGCAAAAACATTCATTCATCTGTTTCTTGTAGATTCGCAGAGAGCATTCGTCAAGTCGGTGGTCTCCCTTTAGTCATTCCTGTTGGTGATGAGTCAGTTGTACGCGATTATGTGGAAATGATTGACAAACTCATCTTGACAGGAGGCCAAAATGTCCATCCTCAGTTTTATGGAGAGAAAAAGACCATCGAGAGCGATGATTACAATCTAGTCCGTGACGAATTTGAATTGGCACTCTTGAAAGAAGCGCTCCGTCAGAATAAACCAATTATGGCAATCTGTCGCGGTGTTCAACTTGTCAATGTTGCCTTTGGTGGAACCCTCAATCAAGAAATCGAAGGTCACTGGCAAGGACTACCTTTCGGAACATCTCACTCTATTGAGACAGTAGAAGGAAGCGTGGTGGCCAAGCTATTTGGAAAAGAAAGTCAGGTTAACTCCGTCCATCGTCAAAGCATTAAAGATTTGGCACCTAATTTCCGTGTAACTGCTATTGATCCAAGAGACCAAACCATCGAAGCGATTGAGTCTATCGACGAACACCGCATTATCGGTTTGCAGTGGCATCCAGAGTTTCTGGTTAATGAAGAAGATGGCAATTTAGAATTATTTGAGTATTTATTGAATGAACTGTAACGACTGGGACATCTGGTCGTTCTTTCTTTTATTTTTTCAAAATTTTTGGAATGTGGGATTTTTACGCAAACGTTTGAATTCTGATAAAAATTGGAGAAATTCGACAAAAAAACTTGAAAAAAACGAAGGTAAGCGTTATGATAGAAAAGAAGAAATATTGGAGGAATAACATGTCACATATTAAATTTGATTATTCAAAAGTTTTAGACAAATTTGTTGCACCACATGAAGTGGAATACATGCAATCACAAGTAACAGCAGCAGATGAATTGATCCGTAAAGGAACTGGTGCTGGTAGCGACTTCTTGGGATGGTTGGACCTTCCTGAAAACTACGACCGCGAAGAATTTGACCGCATCTTGAAAGCTGCTGAGCAAATCAAATCAGACAGCGATGTCTTTGGTTGTAATCGGTATCGGTGGATCTTACCTTGGTGCTAAAGCAGCAATCGATTTCTTGAACCACCACTTTGCAAACTTGCAAACAAAAGAAGAGCGCAAAGCTCCACAAATCCTTTACGCAGGAAACTCAATCTCATCTACTTACCTTGCTGACTTGGTAGAGTACGTTGCTGATAAAGACTTCTCAGTAAACGTGATTTCTAAATCAGGTACAACAACTGAACCAGCTATCGCTTTCCGTGTTTTCAAAGAACTCTTGGTTAAGAAATACGGACAAGAAGAAGCTAACAAACGTATCTATGCAACAACTGACCGCCAAAAAGGTGCTGTTAAGGTTGAAGCAGACGCTAACGGTTGGGAAACATTTGTTGTTCCAGATGACATCGGTGGACGCTTCTCAGTATTGACAGCCGTTGGTTTGCTTCCAATTGCAGCATCAGGAGCTGACATCAAAGCCCTTATGGAAGGTGCGAATGCAGCTCGCAAAGACTACACTTCAGATAAAATCTCTGAAAACGAAGCTTACCAATACGCAGCAGTTCGTAACATCCTTTACCGTAAAGGCTATGCAACTGAAATCTTGGTAAACTACGAGCCATCACTTCAATACTTCTCAGAGTGGTGGAAACAATTGGCTGGTGAATCAGAAGGAAAAGACCAAAAAGGTATCTACCCAACTTCAGCCAACTTCTCAACTGACTTGCACTCACTTGGTCAATTTATCCAAGAAGGAACTCGTATCATGTTTGAAACAGTTGTTCGTGTTGACAAACCTCGTAAAAACGTGATTATTCCTACTTTGGAAGAAGACCTTGATGGACTTGGTTACCTTCAAGGAAAAGACGTTGACTTTGTAAACAAAAAAGCGACTGATGGTGTTCTTCTTGCCCACACAGATGGTGATGTACCAAACATGTATGTGACTCTTCCAGAGCAAGATGCTTTCACTCTTGGTTACACTATCTATTTCTTCGAGTTGGCAATCGCCCTTTCAGGTTACTTGAATGCTATCAACCCATTTGACCAACCAGGTGTTGAAGCTTACAAACGTAACATGTTTGCCCTTCTTGGAAAACCAGGATTTGAAGAATTGAGCAAAGAACTTAACGCACGTCTATAATAGAAGAAAAGAGTGGTTTGTCCACTCTTTTTACTCTCTTTATCCATAGAAATTGGACTCAGCCAAGACTTGTGATATAATATAGAGAGCAAAGGCAGACGCCTAGAGACTTTATAGGAGAAACTATGTCAAAAGATATCCGCGTACGTTACGCACCAAGTCCAACAGGACTACTACACATCGGGAATGCCCGTACAGCATTGTTTAACTACTTGTATGCACGCCATCATGGTGGAACATTTATCATTCGTATCGAAGATACTGACCGTAAACGCCATGTCGAAGATGGGGAACGCTCACAGCTTGAAAACCTTCGCTGGTTAGGCATGGATTGGGATGAAAGCCCAGAAACACATGAAAACTACCGCCAGTCTGAGCGTTTGGACTTGTATCAAAAATACATTGACCAACTATTAGCTGAAGGAAAAGCCTACAAATCTTACGTTACAGAAGAAGAGCTGGCAGCTGAACGCGAACGCCAAGAAGCAGCTGGTGAAACACCTCGTTATATCAACGAATATCTTGGTATGAGTGAAGAGGAAAAAGCGGCTTATATCGCAGAACGTGAAGCTGCTGGTATCATACCAACAGTTCGCTTGGCGGTCAATGAGTCAGGTATCTACAAGTGGCATGATATGGTCAAAGGTGATATCGAATTTGAAGGTGGCAATATCGGTGGTGACTGGGTTATCCAAAAGAAAGACGGTTACCCAACTTACAACTTTGCCGTTGTCATCGATGACCATGATATGCAAATCTCCCATGTTATCCGTGGGGATGACCACATTGCTAATACACCAAAACAGCTTATGGTCTATGAAGCCCTTGGTTGGAAAGCTCCAGAGTTCGGTCATATGACCTTGATTATCAACTCTGAAACTGGGAAAAAATTGTCTAAACGCGATACCAACACCCTTCAGTTTATCGAAGACTACCGTAAAAAAGGTTATTTACCAGAAGCAGTCTTTAACTTTATTGCTCTTCTTGGTTGGAACCCAGGTGGCGAAGATGAAATCTTCTCTCGTGAAGAACTCATTAAACTTTTCGATGAAAACCGCCTCAGCAAGTCTCCAGCAGCCTTTGATCAGAAGAAACTCGACTGGATGAGCAATGATTATATCAAGAATGCAGACCTAGAAACTATCTTTGAAATGGCAAAACCATTCTTAGAGGAAGCAGGTCGTTTAACTGACAAGGCTGAAAAATTAGTTGAGCTCTATAAACCACAAATGAAATCAGTAGATGAGATTATCCCATTGACAGATCTCTTTCTTCTCAGATTTCCCAGAATTGACAGAAGCAGAGCGCGAAGTCATGGCGGGGGAAACAGTCCCAACAGTTCTTGAAGCCTTTCAAAGCAAAACTTGAAGCGATGACAGATGATGAATTTGTAACAGAAAATATCTTCCCACAAATTAAAGCAGTCCAAAAAGAAACAGGTATTAAAGGGAAAAATCTTTTCATGCCTATTCGTATTGCTGTTTCAGGTGAAATGCATGGACCAGAATTACCAGATACAATTTTCTTGCTTGGACGTGAAAAATCAATCCAGCATATCGAAAATATGTTAAAAGAAATCTCTAAAGTAAGAAGGGTACAATAATGGACATCTGGGAAAAGATGTACGAAGAAGCACAGAAACTATACAATCCACATGAAGTATCTGATTTTGTTTATGCTAATCATGTCGTTGCTGCAGTAGAAGCAGAAGATGGACAAATATTTACAGGATTCTGTATGGAGGGAACCTGTGGTGTTTTCCATCTCTGCGCAGAGCGGGCGGCACTCTTCAATATGTACCAATTTTCAGGACAAACTAAGGTTAAAAAAGTATTAGCCTTTCGAGACTAAACCACCTTATGGTGGAAGTTCAGCCATGCCTTGTGGTGCTTGTAGAGAATTCCTCTTTAGAGCTTAATGCTGAAAATAAAGATGCAGAATTCATGATGGACTATGATACAAGAAAGACAGGTGAAAGTCGCAGAACTAATCCCCTATTGGTGGGGAGAAGAACGTGCTTCTAAGTTTAATAATCAATAGAAGAGTCAGTATAATTCTGGCTCTTTTTACTTAATTTGAAAAAATGAGTTTAAAAAAAGTTTAAAAAAGGTGTTGACAAAGTTAGAAAAAGCCGGTATAATAGTAAGAGTTGAAAAATAACAACTCAGGTCCGTTGGTCAAGGGGTTAAGACACCGCCTTTTCACGGCGGTAACACGGGTTCGAATCCCGTACGGACTATGGTGTGTTGTGGTTGAAGCACTTGATGAAAAAAGTTAAAAAAGTTTCAAAAAAGTGTTGACAAGCGAAAGCGACTGTGATATACTAATATAGTTGTCACTTGAGAGAAGCGAGTGACAAAGACCTTTGAAAACTGAACAAGACGAACCAATGTGCAGGGCACTACAACTAAGGTTGTAGTACTGAACAATGAAAAACAATAAATCTGTCAGTGACAGAAATGAGTGAGAACTCAAACTTTTAATGAGAGTTTGATCCTGGCTCAGGACGAACGCTGGCGGCGTGCCTAATACATGCAAGTAGAACGCTGAAGGAGGAGCTTGCTTCTCTGGATGAGTTGCGAACGGGTGAGTAACGCGTAGGTAACCTGCCTGGTAGCGGGGGATAACTATTGGAAACGATAGCTAATACCGCATAAGAGTAGATGTTGCATGACATTTGCTTAAAAGGTGCAATTGCATCACTACCAGATGGACCTGCGTTGTATTAGCTAGTTGGTGGGGTAACGGCTCACCAAGGCGACGATACATAGCCGACCTGAGAGGGTGATCGGCCACACTGGGACTGAGACACGGCCCAGACTCCTACGGGAGGCAGCAGTAGGGAATCTTCGGCAATGGACGGAAGTCTGACCGAGCAACGCCGCGTGAGTGAAGAAGGTTTTTCGGATCGTAAAGCTCTGTTGTAAGAGAAGAACGAGTGTGAGAGTGGAAAGTTCACACTGTGACGGTATCTTACCAGAAAGGGACGGCTAACTACGTGCCAGCAGCCGCGGTAATACGTAGGTCCCGAGCGTTGTCCGGATTTATTGGGCGTAAAGCGAGCGCAGGCGGTTAGATAAGTCTGAAGTTAAAGGCTGTGGCTTAACCATAGTACGCTTTGGAAACTGTTTAACTTGAGTGCAAGAGGGGAGAGTGGAATTCCATGTGTAGCGGTGAAATGCGTAGATATATGGAGGAACACCGGTGGCGAAAGCGGCTCTCTGGCTTGTAACTGACGCTGAGGCTCGAAAGCGTGGGGAGCAAACAGGATTAGATACCCTGGTAGTCCACGCCGTAAACGATGAGTGCTAGGTGTTAGACCCTTTCCGGGGTTTAGTGCCGTAGCTAACGCATTAAGCACTCCGCCTGGGGAGTACGACCGCAAGGTTGAAACTCAAAGGAATTGACGGGGGCCCGCACAAGCGGTGGAGCATGTGGTTTAATTCGAAGCAACGCGAAGAACCTTACCAGGTCTTGACATCCCTCTGACCGCTCTAGAGATAGAGCTTTCCTTCGGGACAGAGGTGACAGGTGGTGCATGGTTGTCGTCAGCTCGTGTCGTGAGATGTTGGGTTAAGTCCCGCAACGAGCGCAACCCCTATTGTTAGTTGCCATCATTCAGTTGGGCACTCTAGCGAGACTGCCGGTAATAAACCGGAGGAAGGTGGGGATGACGTCAAATCATCATGCCCCTTATGACCTGGGCTACACACGTGCTACAATGGCTGGTACAACGAGTCGCAAGCCGGTGACGGCAAGCTAATCTCTTAAAGCCAGTCTCAGTTCGGATTGTAGGCTGCAACTCGCCTACATGAAGTCGGAATCGCTAGTAATCGCGGATCAGCACGCCGCGGTGAATACGTTCCCGGGCCTTGTACACACCGCCCGTCACACCACGAGAGTTTGTAACACCCGAAGTCGGTGAGGTAACCGTAAGGAGCCAGCCGCCTAAGGTGGGATAGATGATTGGGGTGAAGTCGTAACAAGGTAGCCGTATCGGAAGGTGCGGCTGGATCACCTCCTTTCTAAGGATAAAGGAACTGCGCATTGGTCTTGTTTAGTCTTGAGAGGTCTTGTGGGGCCTTAGCTCAGCTGGGAGAGCGCCTGCTTTGCACGCAGGAGGTCAGCGGTTCGATCCCTGCTAGGCTCCATTGGTGAGAGATCACCAAGTAATGCACATTG